>JAESGV010000230.1_pt1 | contig 28170 bp, 24 predicted proteins | sample 9269781 | NCBI WGS metagenome assembly JAESGV01 (sample SAMN15741586, study PRJNA653496) | algae metagenome | isolation source: Tildeniella torsiva UHER 1998/13D and co-occurring heterotrophs from... | place: Slovakia: Slovak Paradise National Park, Hrabusice, Kosice Region | collected 2000-01-01
TGCGACTACGTTCTGCTCTTCTGCCAGGTGCTTGTAATTTATCCAATAAATCTGAAATATTTGTCGATCGAGGAGACGCTGTCTCTGGTCGTGGTGGAGTGTACGTATCTTGTTCATGTGTATTACTTGTGAGCAATCTTGGTGAGCGTGGTGATTTTTCCAAACGTGGAGGAGTTTGTGGTGGCGTTCGTGGAGATTCTGAACGTGGTGGCGTTTGTGGCGTACGTGGAGGTGATAACGGTGGAGATCGTGGCGAAGAATCTATTACGCGTGGTGACTTTTCCGCTATTGTCGGTGCAGGTTTCTTTTTCAAGCGTTCTATTAGGTCATTGATTCTTGGTGAAGCGATACCTTCAATAGGTGCTCTTTCTGTAGGTGGCGATGTTGATACAGTTGTCCCGCGAGGTGATCTTTCTGGCGACGGTGTTGGTTTTGGTGGTTCGTTTCTTGGTGATTTCTGCACAGTCGACCGTGGTGATTTATCTTTTTCTAGTGTTGATATTGCTTCTCCTATTTTCGTCGTGTCTAGTTTTTTAGGTTTTCGCGGTGATTTAGATGGTGGCATTGGCTTTGAAACTGGGTTTAAAAAGTCCATTTTCAAAGGTTTGATATCCTTTTGTTCGTTCTTTGGGACATCAGCAAATTTCGACCCACCCTTTGCGCGTACTGGTGACGTTTCACCAGCCTCGAAGTTGCTGTTAAACAGTCCTGAAACGGATCCTACTTTAAGGTGTGATTTGTTCTCATGTCTAACTGTGTGTGATCTAGGTTTACTTTTGGTATCGTTTGGTTCGGGTTTGTTGAGTAGCGAGTCTTTTATCAGCCTATTTCGAGCTTTTTCGTATTCGTCGTTCGGGATTTCTTTTCTGTCCCTCAAACTCTGCAAACGAGCAAACTCTTTTTGCTGTTCGGCATTGAATTTAAGTGACATGTAAGCAAGTCACTACAGCCAAAACGTTTTCTGGTTTTGTTTGGTCATGTCCACGTCAAACGATTTTACAAGTAGGTGCTCGCTTGTCACGTTCTTGGATGCTAGTGCAATCTAACACTCGTTTAAAGCGTCATAGAACTCGGCAACATGGGCACGTAAAGCCATAAAATTTTTCTAGTTGTAATTCCGTAACGCTCACTCAACTCCAAACAGCAATCAAACTTCATCTAAAATATGGTAAGCCAACATCTGTCGCCATGAACTAACAAGCAGAGCTTGAAGGGTCTTACTTTTTGCATCAGCGGAACCCTCTCTATGAGTAGAAAAGAGATGGAAGCGCTAATCAAGAAGAATGGTGGTGCATCTGCTTCGTCGTAAGTAGAAAATTTTAAACTTTTTAACGCTCGCTTTTAGTGTTACCAAAGCAGTCACTCACCTTATTACAACTGACGAGGAGTACGAAAGTGAGACCACAAAAGTAAAGAAGGCAAAAGAAACAAGCGTACCATGCGTCAAAGAGTCTTTCGTTCATGACGCCATCAAAAGTACGCAACAGTGATTACATAGCCGCTAACATATAGACAAAGCCGTTCCTGATGTAAAAAAATATTTGATAGGAGCTGAGGAAGAAGCCGAAGAAGAGGAAGAAAAAGACGACGAAGAGGGTGACGAAGAAGAGGAAGAAAAGCCTCACACCGGTCCCGTCTTCTCTGGCATGACATTTTGCCTCAGTGGCACTCTTTCCATGGGAAGAAAAGAAATGGAAGCCTTGATCAAGAAGAACGGTGGTAAAACTGCGGCCAGCGTAACAAAATCAGTAACCCATTTACTAACCACCGAAAATGAATTCGAAAATGAAACTTCCAAAGTAACAAAAGCAAAAGAACTCGGTTTGCCACTTGTAGGTGAAAACTTTATTCACGAATCCATCACCGCCAAGAAGCCACTTCCAGCCGATCAATTTTCCCTCGATGAAGAAGTAAGAGAAGCATTCGAAGAAAAAAGAGGCAAGAAACGCAAACGCGGAGAAGATGATGATGATGAAGATGGTGATGGCGACGATGAAGAAGGTGAAGAAGTTGAAGGTAACGAAAGTATGGATAGACCTACAAAACGAATCAAATTATCATGGGAGCGTGCTCCTACAGGTCGTTACTCTGGTACTGTTACTGAACACCTTTATGGTTTCAACGTTGTACCACAAGACGTTCTCTCTATAATATTTTCGTTCTTGGAACCAAGATCACTATTTGGTGTCATGTGTGCATGCAAAACATTCCACGGTGCAGTAGACACTGAAGAGTTTTGGTTACACTATTACAATGCTATCATTGTCTCACCAAAACTTGCAGAAATCAAACCAAGTGAAGAGTTACTCAAGAACGAACCAGCAGTACCATTTGAAGCAAATCGTTATGGTAGAGAAGAAAATAATTTTGCCAAACGATTGTTAGCTACAAGTATTGTAAAGAATGCGCGCAAACATGTCATGACGTTGGAACGTTTCAAAATCTTTGCTGATTTGAGAAGCAAAGCAGTCGCAGCAAGTTCTACCAAGTTTACTGTACCTGCGTTAACCACAAAATCGTTAACCAGAGAAGCGTACTATCGTATTTTGTTGAGTGGTGATCAACTCAGACAAGTGAAAGCGTCTACTGCTTCTAATGATGGTGAATTCAGTGGAGATATTTTCAAATCACTTAGCAAGGCTGCTAGTAAAAAAGATGCAGAAAAGTTCGTTGTAGGCGCTTGGACAGGTGTTGAAGACGCAAGTGAAGAGAGTGCAGCACCAGTAGTCAAATGGATTGTTGATAACAAGGACAAATTGCAACATATCAAGTCACTTTATCTATGCGACATTCCTCCAGATTATACTGAAATTTCATGGATTAATTTGTGTGATATTTCAGGAATTTTCCAATCGTTACCAAACTTACTCTCGTACACTGGTAAAGGTTCCATAGACCTCGCCATACAACCATTTGCGTCCAACAAGCTTATGAGAATTTCACTCATTAAAGGTGGTTTACCAGCATCTGTTATTAAATCAATCTTTGACTGCGATCTACCATCATTGGTACATTTAGAGTTGTATCTTGGCACGAACAATTATGGTGGTGACTATAAACCAGAAACTTTTGAAAAGTTTTTGAGTCCCACTGAACATGGTATCTTCCCATCATTGCATAGACTTGGGTTGATGAACATGGACAAGTGTGATGCATTGTATGGAATGATTGTCAAATCGGCAATCGCAAAACGTGTTCTTACTATTGACTTATCATTGGGAACTTTGGACAAGAGAGGTGCCGAAGAGTTGTTCCAATTGAAGAATTTCCCACTATTGGAAGATCTAGAGTTAAATTATAACTATTTGAGTGGTGAAATGATGGAAAGATTAGTCGATGAACTTGATTGTTGTGTTTCTTTGCTGGACCCACAAGGAAATGCACATGAGAATCAAAACAATCAGTGGGATGACAGGTACTGTAGCATCAGCGAATAAAGTTTATAGTCCAAATGCTCTTAAATATATGGGGCCTGCTGTACCACGATAACCGTGCGCAGTAATAGCCATACCTGCTGAAATTAATGGTCCATTTGACTTCAAATCGGGTCCAATGTAGCTACTTGTCCAGAGAACAGCACCGTTAGCTGTTGACAGTGCATACATTTTGCCGTCCCATGCAGAAACGAACAAAACACCACTATTAGTCACAGTAACTGGTGCACCTACGTTTAGAGTGCCTGGGTTGCACTTGGCCCATACCAAAGCACCAGTGTTCTTGTTCAACGCTACCCAATGGCCAGTGTTACATGCCTGTCCGTTTTCCATTAGCAAGTTCTTTCCACCATCTTTAACAGCAATGTAGACGTTATATGCATCTACAGCAGAGCCAAACGAGAAGTCGTTCAAGTTTAATTTTTTCTTCCACAAGATTGTTCCTGGAGGAGATCGATTTGTAGCCCACACGTCACCACTCTTTTGTACGGTAATCAATACATCATACTTGAAATTATTCACGGTAATTGTAGTGGCCATTGATCCTTGCATGAAATCATAATCGACAGAGTACCCATTTCCAACACAGAATCCTGGACATTGACCATTCCATACATCGGCAGGGAACATTCTACGCGCCCAAATAATTCCACCATTGTTCAAATCAATACTCAATAGACTATCCATGTAATTATTGGCGGCGATGCATTGAGACTTATTTGCAGGTGAGGCTGCGTTGATACAGTTCTTTACTGATTCTGGAACCATGTAATTATTGCCAGTTGCAATGTAAGCTCTATTTCGAGCATAGTCCTATCATGTTAACAAATGAAAATGTAAACTTACAATTGCAGGTGCGGAACCCCAGATACCAGCGCCGCTGTATCCTGATGCTACGCCGCCATTATTTGGTACAGTTCTCATTTTCCACAAAATGTTACCATTAAGGGAAACTTTCAAAAACGCACCCATGAATGAGCAGCATACATAACCAGGAATGGTCTTCGCTCTGTACTCTTCATCTGACGCGATTCCAATTAGAATATCACCTCCATTAGTAACTATTAATTTGTTAACGAAAATGAACTAAAAATACTTGTTGGTGATTGTGTAATGATGCAATATGGATGTGTATCAAGAACTTTAGTCCATACTTTGTTACCATTAGTTCCGTTCACAGCAATTAATTCGCATCCTGTTTGACTTCCGAATACGACCACTTGTCCGTACACGGCACATGTCGATCGGGCGATACTGAAAGACTTTCCAGTGTATGTGGACAATGGCTTTTTCCACAACAATTGTCCTGATGTTCTAACAATTGCGTACAACCAGCCAGTGAATGTAGGCAAGAAGATGATATCTCTGCCACCAATTACACCTGTTACTGCAGAAGCAAGCGAAGGTCCATCGAGTTGAAAAGACCACTTGAGTTTTAATGTATTAACATTTGTTCTAGTGATAGCTGTATCAGGCGATACGCGTGTGTTACCAGATGTGTAGCCAAAGCTGGGAACGTAAGCACTGCACAGAGCTACTAGCCCTAACACTATCAATAGCTTTGTTTTCATAAGATCTTTCTGGATAACGATTCTTCTAAACATGGTAAACGAGACCATGGTTGGTGCTAAATAAAACGAACTACAAGTCTACTTTTAGGTTGGTTCCACCTAGTTCCATGCATTCAACTACAGAAACATTTACAGCTGACATGTCATTGTGAAATAGATCATTGTCAATCAATATGTAGATTAGAGCGTTATGGGTTCAAGTGACTATTTGTGCCATGTGATGAATTGTCTGAGAGCTCAAGAGCAAGACAAAAGAAAGCCAAAATTTTCAGTGCGCTAACAGATGTTCTTGCAGAATAAACTCCCTAGAATCACAACTACGATTTAATCGCATAAAATGATTCCTAGATCCAGAATGTTGTCACATTCCCTTACGATTATTCTCACTACTTCATTTTCAATGTTATCTGATCTTGCTAACACTAGTTTTGTCAAATTAGTGCTTTGCTTTATCATTTGCACGTGGTCATGCGTGATATGATCATAATGAACGGCTAAACTCTCCAAATACTTGTTGGAAAAGAGTTGTGTTAACGCGTCCTCGTTAATGAAAACAGACAAAACGGATAGATCTGTTAGCGATTGACTCTTCGCTAATTCGATAATACCGTCATGGGACAAGTGATTGAAAGAGATATCAAGAGTTTCCAAAGTTGGACTCTTTGCTAGCACGGCAGCACAGTCATCCGTTAAAATGTTGTTTCTCACGTGTAGTGTACGAATCGTGCTGTTTGCTATGACTTGTATCAAAGCAAGTAGTTCTCTTGTGATTTCCATCTCTGCGAAAGAAAGAGTCAAACTTGACAATCTTGCAGTAGAGATGAGACCAGCGAGTGACGTAGACGAAATAGCATGATGACTATCTAGTGTTTTCAACGTTTGTGACAACGTAGAACCACCTAGTGCTTGATGTACTTCAAACCCTGTCAACGATAGCGTTTTGAGTGGTAGGTTAGATAACAACTCTGCTTCATCATCAGTACAATCGTGTGGGTAACTAAACGATAATCCTAGTTCTTCCAATCCAGTATAACTAAGCACTGCTTTAAGTGAATCTGGATCAATATGATGTGCGTTTATCTTGATCGATGTTAACCAGTGATTCTCAACATACGGAGTCCATGTGAAATGATTTGCTCTTACATGGAGCGAACGAAGCGATTTCGCGAACGTGATTCTGTCCATACTGTCAGAAAAGTGAATAATTGGTAACTCGACTTTTTCCAACTTTTCATATTCTGATACTTTTGAAAATAATACACATGGTAGTTTTGTTCTTGAAAAAATGTTGAGTGATTCCAAACTCTTCAAATTGTCAAGAATGGCTTGTGCGTCTGCTGCGAGAATTGCGCTTCTTCGCATGTTGAGGTGTCGTACTTGTGAGAATTTATCAATATACTTTCCAATGCGAATATTACACTCTCGTAGGTCTAAATCAGTCAACGACTTGTTGTGGGAAAGCAATGAAGTAACATCACTACTCAATGGCAAAGCGTTCTTTAGATTGAGCGTTCGTAGATGGTGGAAGCGATTGTAGGATACTCTATACCTAGCATCACTCAGGTCTAGATTCGTGATGGTTCTTGGAAGTAGTTTTTGTACAATAAATGCCAAACTTGTATGGGCTAGTGTTCCATTACTTGTTAAATATCCAAAACGACTGTAGCTTTTCATAGACACGTTACGAAAAATTAGTTTGGGCTGTCTGAACGAATCATTCCTGAACCATCCAAAGAAAATATCCAGCACAATGGCATACGATTGTTTTGTGTTGTCTTGGTCGAGTCTCCATGTGTATCTGTGGAATGGCAGAACGTAGTAGTCTAGTATGTAGAGAACAACATCGGCAGGTAGAGAAGCAAAACCCAAAGATTTGTATTTGGTAGCTTCAAGTGGTGAGAGCGCCATGTAGATCTTTGATTCAGTTGACCACTGGGTGGTTTCAAAAACAGCACGGCTTATGGCACTGTTAAACCATGAACGCTGCTTTGTCCTGTAAAGATTTTATGACAAGTGAAATGTTTGGTTCAATTTACAAACAACTATGGAAGGGGAGAAAGTTAACAGTGAGACTAAAAAAACTACGTGTACAGAAATTTGGCTTGTGCGACATGGAGGTGCGTAAAACAACACAAGTTAACATTATAAGAAACTGCTTGGAATAAAGAAGGTCGCATACAGGGACAACTTGATGTAGAACTAAACGATATTGGTAGAGAACAGGCACGTAGCTTAGGCAAATTCCTAACAACACACAAACCAAACGACCATAGAAAATTTGCTTCTACAATATATTCGAGCGATTTACAGCGTGCCCACGAAACAGCGAAGATTATCTCATCTCAATGTGCAACTGAATATGGTTTTGTTGACATAGTTACCGATGAACGACTTCGTGAATTGAATTTTGGTGAGCTTCAAGGGTTCACATGGGCAGAAAGAGGTGGTTCACACAGTTCTATAACATCTAAACCAGAAATGAGACTACATAATGGCGAAAGTTATCAAGATCTACAGACGCGTATGGAAAAAGCGATAGAAGAAATAGTTTGGAACAACCGTGGAAAACGAATCATTATTGCGTCACATGGAGGTTCTATTAGAACTTACATCTGTGCAACATTGGGACTAACAATGAGAAATATGTCAAGAATAGTTATTTCAAACACATCCATAACAAAAATCAAGCTACATTCCTGCGATGTCGTTGCCAATAATTCTAAGAAGCTAAAAATTTTAAAACGTGAAGTAGCTTGCATAAATTGGGTACCACATGACGAAGAATAATGGATCAAAACAGGTATTGAAAGAATAAATTACAACATGAGTTTTGCCCCTTTTTGTTTGTTGTTCAATCAAAATTTCTGCTGACAACAAGCAAACAAACATGAACACTGGATGTTTGGACGCAAAGCTATTGCAGTCAATACTTGATCCAGACAAGATAAAGCACCACATACGAACCGAGTTGGATAAAATAGAGCAAATCCGCTTGAATGTACACGAGAAGTCATTTAAATTATTTACTCTTTTGGCAACGATATTAGTAACCATACATACACGAGTACTTTCCGACGCATTACTAAGTTATCACGGTTGTATGAACATTTTTACAACCACTATATCAAATAATGGACTGCTGCCGTATCCTGCTAGCGTTGTACCGATACACAAGCTGCCATCCGAGACAGTTTCTCACGTATTAACATTTTGCCGACCTATAGAATTGAATAACTTTGCTCAAACTTGCAAGTATGCCCACTCGCTGGTTTTTTCGGATGCTAGTGCTTCAGCAAACTGGATATGGCGAGAATTATCGTTAAATATGAACATGCGAGACGCCCATCGTGAATCATTTGCATTAACACAAGGAAACAAAACATGGAGAGATGAATACCGAACTATGTTAAACTATCGTTTCAAGGATTTACATATCAACTCGCATCTAACAAACTATGGCGCAACTGTTGAGAATACAGAGCACGAATGGCTGACTATGCGTGGACGAACAAAAATGACTCCTGGAAAGATCTACCGATTTGAGATTATTCTTAATCAATACGCTCAAGTATCACACAACTCTTATATCGTTCAATTTGGAATAGAAACACCTCAATTCCCATTCAAGACTCAAAATCACTTTTCTGATGTCATCGCATGCCAAGAACACTTTGGAGGCGTTGGTTTATTACTTGGTGTTGGCCGAGTACGATACAAGGGACATTGCAGAAAATACTGTAATGCAATGTTTCGAACTGGAGATGTCGTTGGTATCGTTGTAGATATGACAAAGTCAAGTGCACATGCTGATGAGAAGATTCTACGGTTTATGGCGAACAGAGGCAGAATACCTTCCAACACTGAACTAAGAACAAATATTGGTGGTGCCAAGATTGAATACTTTAGAAACGGAGAGAGCTTGGGCGTCGCCTATCAAAACATACCTGGTTTAGCGTTTTATCCTACAGTGTCGTTAGTACAAGATCAAACAGTCACTCTCAAATATTGGAGTCCCCAAGTAGGACCATCATGTTCATGAAATAAATGTACAGCACAAGATCAAAAAATTAACCATGTCAATGAAGGACTTAACACATCTCCTCTACGCAGCCATGGGGAACACGATAGACGACCGCCCACCGCTTCATTCCAACCTGCTATGAAACCATGTACTGGGTCACCGAATTTTATATCAATGACTTTTCGATGAATCACTAAACTTGACCACAACATTTGAATAATTGGGTTATCTATTGTAGCGCTAATTGTATTCTTGAACAAATATCGGAGATCTTCAGTTTCATTGTGGGATCCTGTTGGTTTACAAGCACGGTTGTTCAAATTCATAAAACTGACACCGACATACACATGAACGTTGATTCCTGCAACAATAATCTGTCACCCACATTTGATGCTAACACATCCTCGCATTCGCTTACGATTACTAACAATCTACAAATTTTGAAACAAATCAACAACGCATAATGTACAACATTGTTAAAATCTTCAGACACAAATAAAAAACAACTTATCAAAGAAATTCAAAAAACGCGGACACTTCTAGAATCAAACGCAACAGAGAGCAAAATTTATTTCTCGGGTAAAATGTTAACTGATGTTTCGGTTTGTGAAATGAACAACGAATCAAACTGCATAAAACTCGTAAAAGGCTCCATCGTGACAATCATCGACTCTAATATCAACACCTATCGTTACACATAGCGTTCGGTAACTATCATCAATGGATTAGCGCTGCAGATGTTATCCAACGGTACTGTTGCTACTTTTATTCTGACATCAAAGTTGAATATCTACAACACCATCACGAAACAGGACATTGTCTTTGATTCGTTACGTATGGATTGTCGTAAGTGTAAGATATGGACAGGCCGCCTTGTTAATGATGATGCCGAACAAACAGTCCTAATCAAATCAACACCAAAGCTTGTCAATCAGTCTCGCTTGATAGATAACGAAATACACATCTACGAAAAGATCGGAAAACACGACCATATTGTATCGTTGTATAGAGTAGTGGAGGACTATGACCACGTTTATTTTTGTTATGAATTGGGAACGCCTATTCAGGGGTAAGTTCATTCGTAGTAATCTAGCATGCTACTACAGTAGTGGTAAGAAATCTGAAGATGAGGTTCTAACAATCTTGACTGATGTTGTCGAGGGAATAGTGCATCTTCACAAGAACAAAGCTGGACACTGGGACATCAAATTAGAAAATACTGTCTTTTCAGATGGTCGTGTGAAGCTAATAGACATGTCTGGTTCTGGTGATGCCGAAAACCCCATATCAGAAAACCATTTTACTCGCATTTTTGCGGCACCAGGTACGATTATCAGTTAGTGCAAGTAGTTGTCATCTTGGAATTGATAGTAGCATAGACGAAGCGCTAAATATCAATCCTAATATTTCCTTGTGTAATATGCATTGATTTTTAGCTATCATACTAGCTAATATTAAAATGTACGCTCCAAGCGAAAGAAATGTTTTTATGTTGTATCCCTATTTCACCCAACCAACAATGTGTTATCTTATCCTTTCTAGCAAGATCAAAAAGTTAACCATGTCAATGAAGGCCACGACACATCTCCTATACGCAGCTATGGGGAATTGCACGACAGGCGCCGTACACTTCATTCCATTCTGCTATGGTATCATGTAATGGTTCACAAACTAAATTGCTGACCTTTTGATGTACCACTCTACACTCTTGACTTGACACCGAGATATTGGGATCTCGTGTTATTTACTATGGTTGAAAAAAAGTTTTTGTAGTATTTAGGTATGCAAAACAGTATTATGGTTTTGCTGGTTATCATTACACTGTAATTGTAAACATTCACTTTCTTGCTGGTACTTTACTGGTCAACTGGAACATGATATTGACAAATTAAAACACGCGAACATGAGCAAAGCACCAAAGCCTGCTGATGACAGTGGTTCGTTTTATAAGTGGGTGGAACTATGCAAAGAAATAGAAGTATGAACAGCGGAACAACGACTAACGTTACAGGGTGAAGATTCGCACAAGGGTAAAACACAAATAATGAGGAATTTTCTCGATACTTTCACTGGTGACGTAACACTAGTGTACACGTTGATTTTACCAAAGGGCGACAACCGCGTATTTAACGTCAAAGACAAATCGTTGGTTAAAATATTCAGTGATATTACTGGGTACGTCATTTTCCACTGCGAATAACAATTTAGCTCTGATCATGACGAGATGATAGACCATTTAAACAGAGGAGACGTTTCAGAGACGCTAAAACACGTACGCTCTCGAATAACAAAGTTTAACAAAATAGTACTTGATAGATACCAAAAATCATACCAAGTGGAGCAGTATCACGTTGAAACAAGTCGATGACTTTTTGAACAAGTTAACTACCGTAACTAAACGCGATGACCAGGCAAACGCTTTCGAAAAATTCTGCTTAGGCAAACGTCTAACAGGAGACGAAATGAAATTCTTAACAAGAAGAATCTGTAAGTCCAATAGTGCATACTAACTCGTCTAGGTGGCGATTTGAAGATTTATGCTGGCGAGAAAATATTGTTAGAAGCACTTCACCCAGATGCTTACAAACAGTGGACGTTTACTCACGATATCAAAGATGTAGTCGATCGCGCTCTCGGAAAAATCTCTGCATCGAATAGTCTCAACCTCAGTCAAGAGCTTGACATTGATAAACTCATCGCAAGCAGTGACGAAGAAACATCAGACAAAGTAGTTGAAAAGTTGAAGAAAAAGAAGAACTTGTTGTCGGACTCTGATGACGACGAAAAACCAAAGAAGAAAGACAAAGGCAAAAAGAAGGCCGATTCTGATTCTGATTCTGACGTACCAAAGAAGAAAAAGAAAGCAAAATCTGATAGCGACGACTCTGATGATGAAAAACCAAAAAAGAAGGACAAGGGCAAAAAGAAGAAAGATGATTCCGATGACGAACGTCCAAATAACATGGCCGATAGTGACATGGACGTTGGTGATGTAGAAGATAAACCAATGTTGATGGAAGATTCTGACGAAGAAATGGTCAACGGCAAGAAACGCAAAAAGAAACAAAAAGTTATTCAACCAGCCAAGAAGATCAAATTGTCATTGAAACTCAAGTTGGGAACTCCAGTCAAACCTATGCTTGCTCGTGCTTCCAAATCATTTGATGATGCTATCAAACGTTGTCCAAACGGTTTCTACACTGAACTCAAGTATGATGGTGAACGTATTCAAATTCATTTCGATCGTGACGCAAAAGAACCATTGCACTGCTACTCTAGAAATTTGAAACCTATGATGGCATACAAGGTGGAAGAAATTCAAGATTACATTCCAAAGTGTATCAAGGACAGTGTCAAACGTGTTATTTTGGATGGAGAAATTCTTCTCATTGACACCATTACCAACAAACCTTTACCATTTGGTACATTGGGAAAGAACAAGAAAACTCAATTCAAGAACGCAAACGTTGCGATCTTCTTGTTCGATATCTTGTACTATGAAGGCAAGAGTTTGTTCGAAGTACCACTCTACAAGCGTCGCAAACTCATGCAAAAGTGCGTAAAAGAAATTCCTCATCGTATCCTTTTGGGAGAGGCATTCGTTTGCAACGGTAGCCGTGAGAATAGAGAAACGTTATTGGCAAACAAGATGAGATCAGTCATCGAAGAAGGTGAAGAAGGTTTGGTACTCAAGGACATGTGCTCCATCTACGAACCAAATGCGAGACATTGGCTCAAGATCAAGAAAGATTATCTCAAGGGTATGGCTGATAGTGCTGATCTTTTGGTTTTGGGTGCCTACTTTGGTACTGGTTCCAAGGGAGGTTTGTTGAGCGTCTACCTTATGGGTTGTTACGACAAAAAGTCAAAGACGTACAAGACCGTTTGCAGATGTGGTAACGGTCACAACGATGAAACCATTGAACGTTTGGACAAGGAACTCAGAAAGAAGATGAAACAAATCAACGCTGATCCAGACAAGATTCCAGATTGGTTCGAGTGCGATCGTCCATTGACTCCCGATTTTGTCATCAAAGACCCTAAAGATACCGTCGTTTGGGAAATTAGTGGTGCTGAATTCACCGAAACCGATCGTCACCCCAGTGGTATCAGTATCCGTTTCCCACGTGTCACTAAAATTCGAGATGACAAGGACGTAGACGACCACACCAACTTGGAAGAGTTAAAAGCACTCTTCAAGGCCAGTAAGAAGAAGGCAGCAGTCGCATTCGATGCCAACATTGCAGTCAAACCTGGTGTCAGTCCAAAGAAATCCAAGAAGAGCAAAAAGGATGACGACGATGACAACGATGGTGACGACGATAGTGATGACGATAAGAAGAAGAAAAAGAAGGACAAAAAGAAAAAGAAGGCAGATAGCGACGAGGATAATAGTGACAGCGACGATGACAAGAAGAAGAAGAAAAAGAATAAGGACGATAAAAAGTCAAAGAAAGACGATAAACCTTCCGAGAGTGATGACGAATTTGATAAAGTTGTCGCAAAGAACAAGGGTGACATCACGTACGTGTACGGAGAGTTGGATAAAGTCGCCAATGCACAAGGACACAAAATCGTTGCACATGTCGTCGATGATAGTGGTCGTTGGTCAGATCGTGGAACTATGGGAATTCTCCAAAAATTGTACGGAGATGCTGCCCAAGCATTGTATGGAACAGGTGCACTCGAATTGGGTAAAATTCAAACCGATAGAGTTTCAAAAGGACATCCACACATTGTCATTTGCAACTTGATTGCACAAGAATTCAAAAAGAAGGGAGAAGCGAGTGCATTATCGTATGAACATTTGGAATCTTCACTTAAAAGTATTGGAAAACTAATTCTCCGTGAAGAAAAGAATGTTGCAGCATCTATTGGATTTCATTTCGCTCGTATTCATCATGGTGTTCCAAACCTCAAGTGGGAAAAGGTCGAAAAGTTACTCGAGAAACACTTGATGACCAAAGGTATCAACGTGACTATTTACACCAAAGACAGAGATGATAAAGACAAAGTAGGAAAGAAGAAAGAAAAGCAACCAGAAAAGAAGGAGGAAGAAGTCGAAAAGAAAGAAAAGAAAGAGAAGAAACCAGAAAAAATAGAAGACAAGATGGACGTTGATGATAAGACAGATGATGAACTCGATGTACCTGCACCCAAGTCTGTTCCAAAAGAAGAAATCCTTAAGGGATGCTGTGTTGTTATCTCTGGTTATTCTCCAGATGAAACCGGTGAAATCGCTGAAAAGATTGAGAATATGGGAGGAGTTGTTCAGACCAAGTGGAAACTTATTGGCTTGAAATCAACACACTTGGTTTGTGAAAGCTTCACAGAAGCCTACGACCATGTAAGCAACCTTGGATCGACTATTGTCAACAGAGTAAGACTATTTTAACAGTTTCACGCTAATACAAAAGAAATGGGTAGATGACTGCGAATCACTTGGTGAAAAATGCAAGACTGCAAACTACGTGTTCCCACCAGTTGTCAAAGAAGCACCAAAACCTAAACCAAAAGCAAGTTTGTCACAAGATATCCAAAAACCACAAGAAACAGCAAACTTGGATAAGAAGTCTCAAAAGCAATCAGAAGATATTTTATCATCTCCAAAACTCTCGCTTGAGCTTTCCTCCTCACAAGAAACTAAAGTGAAAGAATCACCAAAGAAAGAGAAATCTTTACAGAAACAAGAATCTCCCAAACAATCCTCACAAGAACCTACAAAACCAATCACATCAAACGGCGAGTTGAAGAACTTATTCGAGGGTTGCAACGTGTATTTGTATGGTGACGTACTCAATCGCCGCGAAGTGAAGAGATATTTGATTGCGCACAACGCAGATGTCGTCGAAGAATTAGACGCGAAAGAAATTACTCATATCGTTACAGATAGAACCTATTGGGATCAAAATTTGAAAGACAAACGCGGAAATGTAAAGATTGTTAGATCCAGTTGGGTTTGGAGTTCCGTAAACGGTGATGGAAGAGCACGTGAGAGAGAACATTTTATGAAATAAATACGTGCGTTTAAGCTTGTGGTTCTTCCTTTTCTTTTTCTTTCTCTTTCTCTTTTTCTTTTTGTTGGTTTGATTGTGGTAACTGAACAAACATCCCTTGTCCACTGGGTAACATTTGGGTTGGAATCTGCATAAGTGGGGCACCTATGACATTGAATGGTTGCATCATCATCATTGGGTGACCGATCTGCATAACGTGCAAGTGTCTAGACTGTTCTTCTTGTTGCTTCTCTAGCTCTCTTTGTTGTTTCTTTGTCATCTTTTTCTTTGGTGGCGGTGCTGGTTCATCGCCACTTTCTCCATTGCCTTCGCCTTCTTTGATTTGGTCTTGTTCTTTCTTTGATACAAAGCGACCTCCCGATCCTCTTGGTCTGCGTTTTGCATGCTGATGTCTCGACTCGTGCATGTAACCTTTGCGACCCTTTACAAGTTTGTTCAATCGTTCTAGTTCCGCTCGCACCTTCCTCCTTTCTAGAATTCGATGGTATTGTTTAGCATTTACATAAATTGGTGACTGTTCTGTTACATCTAGTGAGGGTATGGGTTGTGGTGGTTGTATTGGCATTGGTGGTGGAGGTGCGCCTGTCATTTGAGCAGGTGTCATGAACGCGCCAGGTGCTGGGAACATTGTTGGTGGTGCAAAACCTGGTGGTCTCATATGGTGGTACTGCATCATCATCTTTTCGTTCATTTGTTGCATTTGGTACGTGTGAGCAAAGTTGAACGGTGCTTCCATCATTTGTTGTGACTGTTGCAGCGCATACAATTGTTGTTGTTGTGCGTAGTGTTGTTGGTCCTGTTCTGTTGGTTCCGCTTTTATTTCCATATCGTTTTCTTCCTCTTGTTCTTCTTCCTCCTCTTGCGTTTGTTCATTTTGTTGTAGAAATTGTGGCTGTTCCATGTATTGTTGTTGGTGTTCGTCTAGTCCATTCTCCTGTTGCATAGGATAGTAGTCTAAAAGTATTAAATATATTATTCTTAATAAAAACCGTACACGCATAGTTAAACTGTCCATTCATCAGCTGCGACTGCATGTCTACATGTTGTTGCAAGTCATCCGAGTATTGTTGTGCCTCCATACTAGTTCAAATCTGTTCATCGTGTATCAAAAAGCGATAAAAATCCAAGTAAGAGTATACATAAAGCGAGGTTAGTATCTGGTAATGGTGTATCCTCCTTTGTTTAAGAGGAGGAAAATTATGATTGGTGGATTACCTGTGTGCCAATAGAAGAGCTCGGTTCAGTTGATGAAGACGCTGTTGTTGGTTGGTCGGGTGAATTGTGGTCAACTGAAAGAAAATCTTGATGGAGTCCATAGAGCAGATTTAGTGCTCATTCAGAATGTGGAAGGTTGATTTTGCTGCCGTTAAAAATTATGAACTTTGATCGTTGTTGATCAAAATGACAAAATATGTTACGCGATGAATTTACTTTTTTTGAGATGGCTTTTTCATACTTTTTGGCGATATAAAAGACTGTTTTTCACTGCAGTTGCGTAACATTACTTAATTGTGGAGGTTCCATGGCAGGTTTTAACTCAAAACCAAATGCCTTGTTCGTTTTTTCGAGTACTTTGCCGTCTGCTATCGTATGCGATGGTGGATTCTCGACCACTACAATTACATTTTTGACAGCTTCTGGTTCATCACCATTTGGTCGTTTTATCGATGCCAATCGCTTTTCTTCCTGACTATCCAACTCCTGTACTTGCGATAAGCGAAGCGTTGAGATTTTTATCGTTAGTTCTGTTGTGCAAGCTGGACAATTGATTGAGTTTGAATACCGAGGTACTAAGATTTGCGATAAACAGGCCACACAAGGCATTTGAAGGTACTCATTGTCAATGTTTATCCTTCTAATTGTATTACATTCAGGACATTTGATAATTTGAGCTCCAACAGGATAAGAAAGTACAGATTCGCAGGCACAAATATGTCTACAATTAAGTTCTCTATAATGTATGAACGGCCTCTCGCCACCCATCGAGAAAACTGTTCTTCTTGCCATCTTTAAGTTTTACTGTAGTGGTACCAGATTACAAATAAAACATGCCAAACAAAATACGCGTAGGTATAATCGGTTTTGGTAACTTGGGACAATTCCTTGCTCACAACATCCTCACAAATGAAAAGGTTTCTCATTTGTTCGAGATTCACATGATTTGGAACAGAACACCTGAAAAGATCGAACAATACTTTTCAAAAGAGTTGCCAGGTTCATTCAAAAAAGAATGGGTGTTGGAGGATTTATCTGACTTTGCGACACAGTTCCCTGACGTACAATTACTAATCGAAGTTTCACACCCTTCTATTATTCAACAATATGGAGAACAGTTCCTTGCTCACTGTGATTTATTCGTTGGCTCACCAACAGCGTTCGCGAACGAAGTGCTAGAATCTACTTTGAGAAAAGTTGCAGTATCAAATAGTCATGCATGTTATATTCCAAGTGGTGCACTGTGGGGAGCACAAGATATCGAAAAGATGGCAACTTTGGGTACATTGAAGGGATTGACTATCACCATGAAGAAGCATCCAGGAAGCTTGAAGTTAGAACCTCCATTGTCGCACAAACTCGAAGGTCACGAACAATGGGAAGAGAGGGAATACGTTATTTATGAAGGATCAGTAAGAGAACTATGTCCTCTTGCTCCAAACAATGTTAATACGATGGCATGTGCTGCGTTAGCAGGTCACAACCTCGGTTTTGATGTTGTTCAAGCGCGATTAGTTGCAGATAGAAGATTAGAAACTCACGAGATTGAAATTGTAGTGGTTGGACCTGGTAACAATGAGAGTGCCTTCAGAGTCACAACGCAAAGAAGTAACCCTGCTAAAGCAGGTGCAGTGACAGGAGCAGCGACATATGTTTCATTTTTGAGCAGTTTACTACACGCACAAGGAAGGGGTGGAGGATTCCATTTCTGCTAATATAATTTATTGTCTACAAGTGGCTATTCGTCTCTACCTTCGATATCTAAAGTGTGTATTGAAATCCAATTATCCCATCCGCTAGCAATCTTCAGTTTCAAAAACCTTGATTTAACATCTATGTGGAAGGTTTCACTCTGCATTTGACCATTGTTTTCATCTAGTTCTTTTTCAATTACTGAGTCGAATTGTATAGGTTGCGTTTTAACTGAGGTTTCTATGATTAATTTTTTTACTGTTTATGTTAGATGATAAGCCTTCTCTTACTATTAGTACTCTTGATGGAGATAGATTTTAGAAGAAATGGATCTCTGTCTTCTTTTGCTTCACTTGTAACCTTTTTACTAACATTCCTCACGAATTGAAACATTAACTCTTGCGGGAACATTCCAGTCGTCATCCAAAAAGTTTCGTCCTTTCTGCACCGTTAGAAAATTAAGCTTCTCATACCCATCTAATATGTTACTAGCTGGATGTTTTGGGTCAGTTGAGGTTGTAAGTATAAGCTGCGTTTTATGCGCACTAACTAGTTCTTCTGTCATAGATCTTCACTCCAGCTTTCTTTCGAGCAGCAAACGTCTTAAAATGTAAAAAAAATTGTAATTTATCGCAGTAGACGTTGCAGAGCATCTCTAAAAGATGTCAACAAGTGTAGACCATTGGATGCCTCGTCACTCGCATCAGCCGAGGCAGATATCACCACTAGATAGAATATTCACACCTCCATCACCAAATCAAACATGCACAAATACACAACACTCTTTCGCGGTGCCTATACATCTAATTCACGAAGAGAGTCCCAAAGATGACATCAAATTATTTGGTTTCTTTTCACTCTCGGGCTATTCGAGACCTGTACAATTTTTATGCTGTGGAGGTGGCGTATGCTTATTTTACGTGCTACAATCTATCGCGAAAGAGTATCTATTTCTCACATACAAATCGGAAATAAGTTTTTCATGCTTTTTGGCGATGATGCAATGTTTTGGCTACTCTGCATTTGCTGCCATGCAAATACTGTTAATCAAGGACAAATCGAAAGTGCTTCAACCTCAGCAGTCTACGTTTGGATCTATAAGATTTATGATTCTGATGATAGTCATTGGACTTTTAGGCGATGTGTCCATGGCTTTTTCTAATACGTCGCTCAATTTCCTACCTTTCCCAACATTAGTCATGGTACGTTTATTTTTCCTCTTTTAACATTTATAGGTGAAGAGCTGCAAAGTTCTTGTTGCTATGGTTCTTTCTGTATCTCTTTATCACCTACAACGACTGTATTTTCAGTACTATGCGTCACGTCAACAAGCAAGAGTTTTTGAAAACCCAAAGTACAACAATTTGGACTATTTTGCAGCTATGGTTCTCATGCTAGGGTTAGTTGTGCTTGCGGTAGCGAATCAAAAGGATGTTTCATTTATTTTTCAATCGATGGATTGGAGAGGACTAGTACTAGCATTATTGGCAGTAGTAGCAGATGCTATGGTGAGTTTGATCCAAGAAATATGCATGAAAAAGGACGATCATGCACAATATCAGAAAGAAGAACCGGTGACAGTTATATTCTATTCATATGGTTTTGGATTCGTAGTATTACTATTATACAGCACAATACTATCAGATGAGTTCTGGACCGTATCGAAGTTTGCATATAGTAACCCAAAGTTCATTGGAATACTTTTCGTATGACCTTAAACAACACATATTAACATTTTAGGGATTCATAGTTCTAGGACACTTGGGTGTTAACTGTACTTTGGCATTACTCAAAGAATTTGGAGCTTTTATATCGCTAACAACGGCATCATGCAGAAAGGCTGTTACGATTGTATTGAGTTTTCTCATATTCGCCAAACCGATGTCGACTGCATATCAACTAGCTATATTACTTGTATTTACAGGTATAGTGATCAACGTGTACAATAAAAATGTTAAACATCGCTAATTTACTCTCGTTTGTATTGGACTTTTGTTGTAACTTGAAAATTCACAAAGCAAAAACGGTCATGTCACGATACAGTGCTAGAGAGAAAAAGAATCCTTTTGAGCAGTTGCGTGTAGACATGCCTAAACCAAACGATATTACGATAGGCGAAATGGAAACGTATATGATAGCAGCGGATACAGAACAAGATAAACGTTTGTATCATTACATCGGTCACGGAGGAGCAATATATCCAAACGTTCATGTTCCTACGAATCTAGGACAAGAGGAGAACGGTGATCAACCTCCGTCGGCGCACTTTCAAAACAAAGATCAAATACTTGCTTCGAAAAGAACTGAAAACAGAACAATGGCACAACAATTTTACGAGATGCACGTACCTAATCTTATTCGTAACTATATACAAGTCATGAAATCGTCTTCGAAGTTTTTATTAGAGACAACCGAAAAATGCGCGTTTTATTTTCCACTGTTGCAGAAGTTTTTTAGCGCTAGAGTACCCAATAGCCACCTAGATAAATATTTACAAGACAATATTGACAAACTACCAGCACGTACATTTGACTGGCATTTCACACTATTCCGTTTTGCTGTAACACTACAAGATCAATCAGTATACTTTTATGATTTGTTAAAAGAAGGTATGTTGCCGTGTTAAACGTTACTAAGTATAAATAGGCTGGAGTGCGCAAGTGTTACGTCACGAGTTTCACAAAAATGTTAGAGTCTGCAAACACAAACCTTCAACAACTTCAGAATCAATTCTCGCGGTAGGAACAGAAAATGGAATTTGTTTATGGGACACTACACAACGATTAACGCCTCTATTCGAGTCGCGTGACGAAGATCAAGAATACGAAGATGAAAATATTTTTATTCGACCTAAACGCCAATACAAAGATGAAACACAAAATGGAGTATGCGTATTTTTGAAGACATCATCACCAGTGACAACAATTGAATGGTTTCCACCCTCTATTGCATCAACAAGAAAAGTCATTGCTCATGAACAGATTGTTGAGGATATTATATACCCAAATATGTTTGTGAGTGGAAGTATTAGTGATCACAGAGTCATGATATGGCAGTTGGTACCTCCTGTTCAAACTTCTCGTACAAGTATACAAAATTGGAATTACAATTGGAGATGCGTACAAGTTTTGGATAGAAAGAACGGTGGTATCAAAGCTATGGCATTTTCGCCAAACGGAAAATATCTAGCTGTTTTCACAATGTAAGAAGAATAGTTCTAACTAACCATTTTAGAACAAACGTTTTTAGAATATGGGAAACGAAAACATGGACAACAGAAAAGTGGTCATGCTTTGATAAGCCTGTACAAAGCTTTAGTTGGAGTGCGAATAGTAGATATCTCGTTGTCAGTCACACAGGAGACTCTTCACTTCATATTATTCGTTTTGATCAGGAACCTCCACGAATTAACGGAGAGTACGTCACTGACATTCCACTACATACAATTGTACGTGCTGAAGACGAGTACGAAAACATTCCAAGTTCGACACTGTGTGGACCTATTAGAGAGTTTGCCATTGATCATGAGGGTGGAGAAAGACTTGTAGTATCGTTTGAAGAGAGCAATATGTTAGCCGTACTGCAGTGTGACTTTGAGAACATGGGAACAAAAACAATGTATCTACCAGTGTACGTTACTCTGCATTTAAACTAACATGATAGTGGTTTTATCAAAGGACCAAAGAATTCAGGTTTTGCTCGACATCTCAAGTTTTGGCCCAACTTTAGAAAAGGAGCATTGTTAAGTGTCGTAAGTTTTTCTGTATCAGTATTGACAAGAAGGTTTGGGATAGTGGAAAGATTGGTTTTTATCCTTTGTACTACATTGACGAGTCTATTAGTTGGAATCGTGGGTTGGCTAGTTCTGTTACCACCCGACAAACTGAGTGACCTTCTCAGTAATAAATATTTAAAACTGACGAATCAATTCCTTGTACAGTTGTATGGCTCATGTCTATGGTGGGTTTATTTCAAAACCTCGTTTTTTATTGATCTTTTTTCTCATAATTATGAGAAATGAGAATTCTGACTGTCTCTGCTACTTTGTCGTCTGGAACAGTGAATGATGCTATCATAAAATTAGTTACTATGTTCTCAATTACCTTGCATGGGAAAGCTCTCCAGAAACATTCCATCAAAATCACTATATTTAAGCCATTTATCAAAAGGATCATAGTTAGGAGTCCGTACACTAATCTTTGTTCTGCCGTTTTTCGATTCGACAAGGTGAAAAGTGCTAGCTGGTTCACCTTTAACGTCTGCAAGTAAGCTAATTAAATCAGCTAGGCTGCGTGTTTTTGGTTGGAGGCACACAGTAAGGCTAAAGAGCGCGAATAGAGCTACCGCGAGTAGAACTATCTTCATTTGTGCAGTTTTAGTTCAGTACTGTCGTTACCATAGTTTCAGGTACTTAAAAAGTCCACTGAATTTTACAAAACTCGTCCTGTGAAGACATGTCTAACACAAACTCATATGAGGTTGTCGACTTTGTACAGCACGTAAAATTATTGTGCTAATAGCAGACGGCTTTAAGCCGTTTTTGGAGCCACAACATTTTTGGGCAGTGTACAACTCACTTATTCTGTTCCTTGCTGCGAAAAAGCATTGTGACAAGAGAGGCACAACTACATGTAATATGTGAACTACAGAAATCAATTTAGACTGGTTTCATGTTAAAAAAGGGCAAGAAGTTCCTAAAATATTTCAGAAACAAGAAAAAATGTTCAATACGCGTCAAGTAGTGTGCGTACTGGTGCTACTGCATAGTGCACTAGCTTCTAACCTTCTGCTGAACAATGGTTACATATATGACCCGGATACTAGCGAATACTTTATCCCTCGAGGTGTTTCATATCAAACATGGAATTTAGATTTAGGTAAGTAATGGTTTCAGTTTGTACTTACGATATTGGCGTTTGGCAAAGCTTTGAGCAAATAGATTTTGATCTTCGAGAGATGAAGAAAGCCCAAATTAATTCCATTCGTGTAGATTTTGTATGGAAACATATTGAAGGTTAGTTTCGCCTATATGTTACTAACTGTCCAGAAAATGGAGATAACCAATTCAATTTTGACCGGTATGACTACCTTATTGCACGTGCCAAATTTTATGACATCAAACTTTTTCCATTAATAGGATACCAATTTCCACCTAAATGGTTTCCTGGTACACCAAGACAAGAGGGAAACAATGTGGACCCAGGCTGGTACAGCATGCATCCTCCAGGTCCAGATGATGTCAACCCTAATATTATCCACACTCAACTGTGGACCTCTTCTGTTATTAGTTATGAACACCCTAGCGTAAAACAACAGTATGTCGAGTTCATTAGCGTAAGTATACATACCACTGACTAATGAAAAGGCTGTCGCTTCTAGATACAAAGATGAAAAACAAATAGCCGGATGGATTTTGGGTAACGAGTACGGATATCTTGGCATTGTCAGTGCCAGATACGATGGATACGACCCATCTTGCCAAGCAGCATTCCGCACATTCTTGCAAACAAAATACAATACTATAACCGATTTAAACACTGTATGGGGAACTTCATACTCAGATTTTCAGAGTGTAGAGATGCCACTCCACTTTGACCCAAATAGTCCTCGATATGTGGACTTATTGCTCTGGAGACGAAAGAGTATGGCCAACTTTATAGCATTAGGAACGTACGCTGTACGTACAGCAGGCGACACTCATTTAACAACATATTCGAAAGCATTAATGTACAATAGTGAAGATTGGACGTCATGGAGTGAAAGTGGCAAAGAGATTATTGACGCATGTTCCAGTAGTGGATATCCAATGGACTTTTTAACTTTTAATCAATTCCCTATTCCTGGACCTGGAAACGAACTAAGAGGTTTAGATTGGGCAGTGAAATATTTAAAATGGCATACAGGCGTACCTGTAATGTTGAGTGAAATGGGTGTGACGACTTATGAGACAGTATGAAAATTATTTTATTTTAATTATTTTTAGGGTGGTGACGCTGTCAAACAAGGTGTAGTAACCAGAAACGCAGTTATGGAGCTTCTTACATCAGGCGCGATAGGTGTGCATGTCTTCGCGTGGACAGATAAAATCTATGTCGACGATAGAGAAAAGGTCTTTGGTATCAACTATGCCTACAGATACCCAAAAACATCATTCTACATATTACGAGCACTCTATGGCATGATAAATCAAGTACGTTATTTTTACCCTTCTAACAGTTACAAGATAGATTTATCATTGTTTATAGGAGCTTTGTCATCGTCCCAATACGATGTATTGTTCTACTTTCCCAAAAACACCGACCATCATCTAGAAAGATATAAGAGTCAAGTCTATAACTTGTGGGCTCCATTAATGAGGATTGGCTTACGTGTAAACCTCATAAGTACCGAACAACTCTTTGCTGGTGAATACCTTTCCACTAAGGTACTTATACTTCCAAGAAACGAAAGAATGCAAGCAGGTGTTTTGCAATTTATTCAAGACTCAGTCATACCTGCTGGTGTTCACGTTATTTCTGATGGTGATTTACCAGGACTCTATGATGAGTACATTAGACCTCAACCTGATTTTACTGCGTTGATGAGTTCTCTATTTGGTATCACTCCGACCACTGTGAACCTGTTCCAAGATGTTTCTTCAGAATACAACTACAAGGTACAACGATCTACCTTATTAGTGTCTGTACAAGGAGTAACGTAAGTGTATTTTAATGCTGTCTAACGTATCTAGGTATGCAATTGGAGCCTGGAAGTATCATTCTGTTACAGCGAGTGGAAGCACTGTACTAACTACAATGCAAATTCCTGACGGAACTGTACTTCCTGCTACTGTAATGAAGACGCACCCAAGCGGAGCAAAAGCCATCCTCAACGCGTTCTCATTGAGCGACATTGCTCTTACAAACGGAAACAAGGACTCATCTATTTGGATTACTCACGTTAACTACCTACGATACTTGTTCTTTACTGTACTTGGCATTAGCTCACCTGTTTCTATAACTGGTTATGGATTTGTAGTGTCACAGATGCTGCAGACTACAGGTGGTAGATCACTAATATATTTATCGAATTGGAATCCAACGGCCAGCGACTCTGTTCTTATCACCATACCAACCCTACAAGGAAAGACTGTTTATGACATGCTAAATGGAGGAGCACCTGTTTCCACCAACGGTGGTACGATTCAAGTGACACTAGGAGCTGATGACTTGCGAATGCTGATCGCAGAGCCAATCAAAAAGGCAAACGTCAAGATATTGACTGATACAACTGCGATGGAGATTTACCCTCAACTAGATGCTATATCTGTACACATAAGATATGATGCAGGCGCCGTTACACAGTCTTTGACGCTGGTGTTAGAATACAGAAATCAGTTTGGCGTAATCAATACTGCTAATCAGGCTGTGCAAAATAGTGGCGACACTAACTTGTACCTTTTATTGAATGATGCAACATACACAGATGCAAACTATATTTCAACTGACGAAGGTGGAAGATACTACCTGCGAGCATATCTCGTAGATGGTGCAAACGTTGTTGTTGCAGAAACTAAACTCAGTGTTTATGTTTCGCTTTACATTGCGCCAGTTTCTTTACCATCGACAGGAGTTGTAGGTTTACCACTCAACTTTACAGCTAAGTGGAATGGTATCACTCCAATGCATAGGTTGCAATCCTTCCCTGCTAGAGTTGTCATTTTCAACTCGACGAAAACAGGAAGTCAATATCCAAGACATTACCAACAAGTAACATCTATGATTAGCATAGTACAGAGTTTAGGCTATCAGTATGCTGTAATTGGAGCAGCTTCAGAAAGAAATGTACAAGTAGGACCTCTATACTATGTTGTTACGGACGCGGGAGGCCGCGGAGACTCGTTGAATTGGGGTTTCTTATCTCAATTTTTTAATATTTTGATACTACCAGGTGTCAAAGTTATGACTGATCAAGAAACTAGTAACGTGAGAAGTTTTCTTACAAATACGTACAATACTATGGTTGTTGCAACTGAGGTTCCTGGTAGATTTAAGAGTAACGGCCTAAGTGGAGAATCACGTCTAGCAGATATATTTGGAATGAGCTCGTCTATAACTAGTGGTGCTACGACCACTGTAACTATCACGAACTTGAAGCATCCTGTAACAATGTACAGCAACACAGCCACATTTACTGCTAGTACATCAGAGGCATATACAACAGTGTTAACACCATCGAATAGTTTAGGAAATGCAACTATTCAAGGAGTACGTGTTCCCGCTATAATGGCACAACCATTTGGTATTGGCAATACTGTTTTGTTAAACTTTGGTACCATTTTCTCGGCAGAACATGTCAACCTTTGGCGAGGTATATTAACTCACGGTAATATTTGGAGTTATCCTGGTAGCTCTATACAAGTTCTGCACTGGGACTTGAAATGTGGATCTAATGTAATTGGGTCATCAGAAACCTTTGTTGCTAGAGCCTTTGGTTCAGATACGTTTAGCATTGTTCCAACAGCTGCATGTAACCAGAATGCTGAACTAGTTGGTTATATGTATCCATTCGGTAGTGCGATACCATGGAATTCTCATTACGGATTTTATACATCTATCAACGACGCAGGCTACCAACTCACAATATTTGGAGCAGTAATACCAACAACAGGAACACCTACTCCTACTGCTATTTCTACAACCACAGCAGAAACTACCACTTTAGCTTTGACAACCACAAGTGAACCAACTACAACATACGCTGTACAACCAACAACTACGCCGTCTCCTACAACAGGCGTGCCAACAACCACTACTGCTACACCAACCACAAGCGTACCTACGACCACAGTCGCTCCAACTACAACGTTGGCTTCTGCAACATCTACAATAGTACCCGCGACAGCTACTCCAACCATCACAAGAGCAGCAACAACAACTTTCGCTCCAACAACCACAGCAACCACAACCCCAACTGTTGTTCCCACTACAACGTTTACACCCTCAACAGCTCTGCCGGTGACTATACGTGCAACTACAACTACAGGTACACCAACAACCACATTCGCTCCAACTACTACGACATCAACACCTACTGTTGCTTCAGCTACTCCAACAATCACTGTATCTCCAACTGCGAGGCCAACTACAACAGCCATTCCAACTGCAGCTATAACCACAACAAAATCTCCTAGTATTACATCTACAAAGTCACCCACGACAACAGCTGCAGCAACTACGACAACGAAATCTCCAACAACAGTTTCGCCTTTGACTTTAACGCCAACTACAACAAAGGGCCCTACACCAACACCCACATTTGTAACTACAACGAGACCAACTACAACAGCAACACCCACAACAAACACTCCATCAACTACTAAGTTGCCTACAACCACAGCTACAGAAAAACCAACTACTAAACTTCCAACAACAGCTTTGCCAAGTACGACAAAACTATTAACAACCACGATCAAACCAACCACCGTCGCACCTACAACAACCAAATCGATGACTACAACTGTCAAACCTACAACTACTGCACGAGTAACTACGAGATCACCAACAACTACGATAAAACCAACAACAACTATCAAACCAACAACTCGCGCTCCAACAACTACTCGTGCTCCTACATGTCCTGTTGCTGCTATACCTGCTGCTACTGTTACAGTTGGATCAGGCAATTGTCCAGGAACGCCGTACGTTATCGATACCGCAGCTCCATATCAAGTAACTTTAGCCAGTGGATACAGGTTTGACTATGCGTACGTAAAACGCGGTACTATCTGCTACTTGGTAACTCTGAATGGTAATCAAGCGTGCTACTACTTGACTAGTCCGCAGCCGCAGCAGTACAAGATGTTTATCTCTGGTACCTCAGGGTGTTCGGGTACTATTACCAGAGTATCGTTTTACGCTACCAAATGCTAGAACAGTCCATTCATAAATTCATTATTTTGGAACGACGTTTTAGTAACGCTTGCGATGCTCGGAGGTTTTTTTATGAATTTGTTAAAATCCTCTATAACCATTTTTTGAACACTGCTGTAAAAATATCAGGATCGAATAATTAAGGGCTAAAGAGTAAAGAGATGAGTATGGTCTTTTCATCTGCAGGAGTATTTGGAAAAGTCTATCAGCAATCAAAGAATCTAGCTATGGTTGCCAGGGAGGATACCTATGCCGTCCATCGCAGACCATCACTAGCGTCCTCTGTAAATTTTATTCAAGATGATGTTG
>JAESGV010000231.1_pt1 | contig 28168 bp, 11 predicted proteins | sample 9269781 | NCBI WGS metagenome assembly JAESGV01 (sample SAMN15741586, study PRJNA653496) | algae metagenome | isolation source: Tildeniella torsiva UHER 1998/13D and co-occurring heterotrophs from... | place: Slovakia: Slovak Paradise National Park, Hrabusice, Kosice Region | collected 2000-01-01
CGATTTTATGAGCGCGATACGACTAAAACCAGACATGTTAGATGCGTATCGTGAAGCAAGTTCAGTATTTGTAACAATGCATGATTATTCCAATGGTGTAAAATATCAAACAGAGTATATTGACAGACTGAAACAGTTGGACCAACCTATTGGTACTGCGTTGTTCACGAGAGCTATGTTGCAACTGAAAGCAGGAGATCAAGAGAATGGATATAGGGATTTGAATGAGTCGTTTACGTTAGAACCACAACTTGTACAAGTGTATGCACAGCTTTGCGTGTGGGAGCTCTACAACAAGGGTTTGGTTCAATACACAAAAAGATATCCCTCCATGGGAAACTGATTCAGATTATTACTTATTATACGGAAACACAACAGATATAGAACCACCTATATTGAACTCGAAAGAAATTTATTTATTTATGGACGATTTTACTAGTGCAAAAAGATTTTCGAAATCGTGGAGAAACAACAGTAATGGAACTCTCCAATTGTCATCGCATGACAATCGCAACACTCTAGCGAAAGCGAGAAAAGATTCATATGGCGGATACGGACTAATAGGGTCCGAAATATCGCAATTTGAGCTCACTGCTGTATTCCAATACGCATCGCATAACGTAGAGCTCAACGATACTATAAATTTTGGAATGGTCAACAAAAAGATGCTCGGTTATGTCGGCTCTGTTAGAATGAAGAGTCATATAGAACCTAGTTTTTCAATCAAAAAGTCATTTGATGATGAATCGCTCGCAGAAACAGCAGCAGCGAACAATCACCCAAAACACGAGTGGATAACAGTAACGCTGCGAAAACCTTCGACAAAGCTACGGTTACTTTCGTCAGTTGGAGGGTATAAACTAAATAGCCTCTCATACAGTGAAGGGAGCGAGTATAACTCTTTCGATAGAGTCGTTTTGTATGGAGATGCTAGTGTATACGTCCAAAGTGTCTACGTAAGAAAGATAGAAACTTCTGAGCCATTAATACGGCGGAGTGAAGTTATCTCTCCTGCACCAAACACCTGTACATGTAAACGTGGAATGTTTGGGAAAAATTGTACACGAACAAAATCAGAACAACGTGTAGCACAAAAGAAAAGAGCAAAGGCAGCACCAAGGTTACTTTACTGTAATGGTATTCCAGCTGGTGCAGCAAATGTTTGCAGTGGTCACGGTGACTGTAACGCATTAGCTCTCTTCACTTCTGGTTGTGACTGTGACACCGGTTACTCTGGTGGTGATTGTCAGTACTGGTACTGTAACAGTATACTGTACTCTTCGGCAAGTGTATGTAGTACAAACGGTACTTGTACATCACCTAATGTTTGTGCATGTAAGACAGGGTTTACAGGTACATATTGCTCGAGTTGGAGTTGTAACAGTGTTGATCGATTATCGGCTTCTGTTTGCTCAACAAACGGTACTTGTGTTTATCCTTCAATATGCATGTGTAAAGCAGGGTTTACAGGAGCATACTGTTCAAGTTGGAGTTGTGGTGGAATTGATAGAATTACAGCATCAGTGTGTTCCACTAATGGCACGTGTATTGCACCTTCCACGTGTAATTGTAAATCAGGTTTCTCAGGGACGAATTGCGAGAATTACTACTGTAATAGTGTCATATACACCAACAATGCAGGTTGCTCTACTAACGGTACTTGTATTGCACCTAATACTTGTAGCTGTAAGGCTGGTTTCTACGGTACATGGTGTCAGAATTGGAACTGTAACAGTGTTGCCATGAACTCTGCTTCAGTTTGCTCAACAAACGGGACATGTATCTCGCCTGATTTATGTAACTGCAAATCAGGGTTTTATGGTAACAATTGTCAGAGTTGGAACTGTAACAGTATCATTATGAGTAACAACGCAGGTTGCTCCACAAACGGTACTTGTATAGCTCCAAATACTTGTAATTGTAAGACAGGGTACTATGGCACGTGGTGTCAGAATTGGAATTGCAATAGTGTTGCTATGAACTCGGCTAGTGTATGCTCTACCAATGGTACGTGTGTATCTCCTGATGTATGCAATTGCAAGTCTGGTTTCTCTGGGTCAAATTGTCAGAATTGGTATTGCAACGCGATACTGTATAGTAGTGCGTCGGTGTGCTCTACAAATGGTACTTGTGTCGCACCTTCAACTTGTAGTTGTAAGAGTGGTTACTATGGTACAAATTGCGAGTATTGGAGTTGTAACGGTATAGCAATGAACTCTGCTAGTGCATGCTCCACAAATGGCACCTGTGTTGCTCCTGATACATGTAGTTGCAAGTCAGGTTTCTACGGTAGTAACTGCGAGAGTTGGAATTGTAATTCGATCATCATGTCCAATGATGCAGGTTGCTCAACAAATGGAACATGTGTTGCACCGAGTACTTGTAGTTGTAAATCAGGGTACTATGGAAATGCATGTCAGAATTGGAACTGTAACGGTATTGTTATGAGTTCCAACTCGGTATGCTCAACAAATGGTAGTTGTGTTTCTCCGAATGTTTGCGCATGTAAAAGTGGGTACTATGGTAGTAACTGTGAAAGTTGGAATTGCAATAACATTATCTACACGAGTAATGCAGGTTGTTCTTCTAATGGAACGTGTATTGCTCCAAATACGTGTAATTGTAAGAGTGGTTTCTACGGTACATGGTGTCAAACTTGGAACTGTAACGGTGTTGCGATGGATTCTGCGAATGTATGTTCTACGAATGGTACTTGCGTAGCCACTGATACGTGCATATGCAAGTCAGGGTTCTATGGTAGTAACTGTCAAAATTGGAACTGTAACAGTATCGCTATGAACTCTGCATCTGTGTGCTCCACGAACGGTACCTGTATCGCACCTGATGCATGTTCTTGTAAGCCAGGGTTTTACGGATCAACTTGTCAGAATTGGAATTGTAACGGCATAGCAATGAATTCTGCTAGTGTTTGTAGTACGAATGGTACTTGCGTATCACCTGATACGTGTTGGTGTAAAAGTGGTTATACAGGAGCGTACTGTTCTAGTTGGAGTTGCAACGGTGTGGATCGTAATTCTGCATCGGTGTGCTCTACAAATGGTACATGTATAGCTCCCTCGACGTGCATGTGCAAAGCAGGATTCTATGGTACAGATTGCGAGAGTTGGAACTGTAACGGTGTTGCGATGAACTCTGCCAGCGTTTGTTCTACCAATGGTACTTGCATATCTCCTGATGTATGTAGTTGCAAGACTGGGTACTCTGGATTAAATTGCCAGAATTACTATTGTGGGGGTATACTGTACTCTAGTGGAACAGTATGTTCAACCAATGGAACATGTGTCGCACCTTCAACTTGTAGTTGCAAAACAGGCTTCTCAGGAACGAATTGTGAGAATTACTACTGTAATAGTATCATATACACCAATAACGCAGGTTGCTCTACAAACGGTACCTGTGTTGCTCCAAGTACATGCAGTTGCAAAACCGGATTTTATGGATCATCGTGTGAGAATTGGAACTGTAATGGTGTTGCTATGAACTCTGCTTCTGTATGTTCAACAAATGGTACATGCGTAGCACCGGATACATGTTCATGTAAATCTGGATTCTCAGGTTCCAACTGCCAAAATTACTATTGTGGAGGAGTGTTGTACTCTAGTGGCGCGGTATGCTCTACGAATGGTACGTGTACAGGCCCTAGTACTTGTACCTGTAAAACCGGATATTATGGCACGACTTGTGAAAGTTGGACATGCAATGGAGTAGCCATGAACTCGGCTAGTGTATGTTCGACTAATGGCTCCTGTATTGCGCCAAATACATGCTCCTGTAGAAGTGGATTCTACGGGTCCAACTGTGAGAACTGGAACTGCAATGGCATTGCCTATTCTTCCAATTCTGTTTGTTCTACAAACGGTACATGCACAGCGCCCGATGTATGCACGTGTAACAACGGTTACTATGGAAGCAATTGCGAAAATTGGAAGTGTAATAATATTATCATGACCAACGACGCAAGCTGCTCGTTTAATGGCACGTGTGTTGCACCATCCGTGTGTAATTGTCAATCTGGATATTATGGGTCTTCGTGTGCGACGTGGTCGTGTAATGGAGTCGATAAAAATTTAGCATCAGTTTGCTCGACGAACGGCAGTTGTACAGCGCCTAGTACATGCACATGTAACACAGGTTTCAGTGGTTTTGCTTGTCAAGATTGGTTTTGTAATTCTGTGAAAGCTTCTTTGCCAACAGTTTGCTCGTCAAATGGTTCATGTGTTTCACCAGAAGTATGCGCGTGTAGAACAGGATATTATGGATCGAATTGTGAAAATTGGCGGTGTAATAGTGTCGCGATGAACAGTAATATAGTATGCTCCTCGAACGGAACGTGCACAGCACCTGATACGTGCTACTGCAATACGGGATACACTGGAACAAATTGTGAACAGTGGCTATGTGGAACGAAATTAAATACGGATCCAACAGTATGCTCTGGTCACGGTCAATGCACATCACCAGGAGTATGCGATTGTAATTCAGGCTATTTTGGATCCTCATGCTCGAATACACCATCGCCAACTCCAGTACCTACGACCACGCAAACACATACACCATCACCAACAACGTCTTCTGTTGCACCTACAACAACCACAGTAACACCAACTACTACGATATCAGACACTACGACGATTGCTCCAACAACAAGCACTGTATCACCTACTACTGCAACACCCACACCAAGCACGACAGACGCTCCAACGACAGAGACTCCTACTACAACTGCTACACCTACTGTCACCATAACTGATACCGCTACACCCACAGGTACGCCTTCGGCAACTGCGGCACAAACAGTTACTCCAACTGATACACCGACACCTACAGACACAGCAACGCCAACTTCATCAGCAAGCGTTTCGGATACACCCACTCCAACAGTGTCCACCACTGATACTCCCACTGCTACTCCTACAGATACACCTACTACATCGAATATGGCTACACCAAGTCCCTCAAGCGTTTCTACAACAGTTCCCACAGTAACACCTGCATTTAACACTACTACCTCACTTGTCCCTACAACTGGAGCAAGTACACCTACGGACACAGTAACACCTACTCCATATGTGAGTGGCACTGATACTCCAACGCCATCAGGTACTGAAACACCTACTAGTTCTGTTACCTCAACAGCTACACCAACTGGATCTCTTACACCAAGTACCACTGTAGCAAGTAACGTTAATTTACCTACGATAATACCTACAATTGGTTCTGTAGATGCTTCAGTAGTAGGGCCTGGAAATACATTAACAATAACAGGAGCATCGTTTTCCAATGCCTCAACGTGTCAATTTAACTCGGGTGTTGTCACAGTAGTTGTACAGGCCAATTTCATTAATGATACTCTTATACAGTGTACTGTTCCAAGTATCAACTCGTTTGATCCAAACATTCCAATGTACTTGGATGTATCTAGTGATGGAGTAACGTACAACAATGCTTCATCACAACAAGCGATTGACTATGTTTCTACAACAGTTCCTGTGTTGAGTAGCGTAGATCAAACTATAGTGGGACCAGGATCAAGTGTTACTCTTCATGGAGAGTTTTTCCTCCCAAACACCACATGTAGATATTCAGCAGGTGGAATCGTTGTATACTCTCCAGGAGTATTTGTAAATTCTACTGTTATGCAGTGTGAAGTGCCTAGTAACTTATCACTCAATGGTAGTATGCCACTGACGATCGATGTTTCGAATGATGGTGTGAACTATAGTCCTTCAACTAGTCAAGCATCATTAGTGTTTGTTCCAACACAAAGTCCAACAGTAGTAGGTACCGATCAACAAACAATTGGACCAGGCACTATTATCACTATTCAGGGAAACGGATTCACAATCAACTCTACTTGTGTGTTTTCGTCAGACTCTACAGAGTCGCAGGTAGAAGTAATGTTCATTAATGTGACAGTTGTACAGTGTATTGTGCCCACGAACATTTCAACAAATGTCACTCAAGTTGTACTATCAGTATCAAATGATGGAGTAACAATATCAAACTCGCAAACACTAAGTTGGACAGCAACGCACACGCCTACTGTAAATTCTATTCCACAACAAGCAGCAGGACCAGGAAACTACATTTCTGTAACTGGAGGTGATTTCGTTAACTCTACGTGTAGATTCGTATTTGTTGATGAGATTTATTATACGCCTGCAGAGATTATCGACAACAGTACTATTTTGTGTCTAGTGCCAACGTATAGTCATACTGTTGGACTAAATCAAACGACTGTAGTACGCCTAGACATTTCTAATGACGGAATAGCGTTCTCTACGAGTACAACTCTGAATTCTTTCCCTTATGTAGACAGAGCAGTACCCACACTAACAACGACAGATCACGTAACAATTACAGCCGGATCTGTGATCACGCTAGTGGGTACCTTGTATACTAATGAATCAGTATGCATATTTAACGAGCAAGGTGTATCAACATCACTACCTGCGTTGTACATTAATAGTACTATGATACAATGTGTAGCACCAAATTATACACAATCGTCAAACATATTGTTGATCGTTTCAAACGATGGAAGTTTGTTCACTAGCAGCAGTGTGACTTTTGCGTATGTACAACCTATTGCACCACCGATTGTGAACGTGATCGGCGATACCACGTTGGGACCTGGAAATCAAGTCACTATAACAGGTTCAAGCTTTCACAATACTTCTACGTGCAGGTTCTCAGTTGGTGGAACGACAGTAGTCGTATCTGCGATCTTTGTTAACGAGACAGAAGTCATTTGTGAGCTACCAAGTAATAACTTTGTGTTTGGATCAAACTATACAATTAGTGGAATCCTATCCATCTCTAACGATGGCACTAATTACTCTCCAACTCAATCAGTACACTTTGTAGTAGCACCAGTGCCAGTTATAGACTTTATTGGATCATCAACAGTTGGACTAGGAACTCAGATTACTATTACAGGTGATCTATTCACAAACTCCTCTACGTGCAGGTTCATAGTTGGCAATAGTAGCATCGTTGTACCTGCTGTGAGTATTACTAGCAATAGCATGGTTTGCACAGTGCCGTCCAATTACACTGTATCAGCCAGTATGTTACTAGACGTTTCAAACGATGGAACTACTTACTCGTCGATTCAAGCTGTATTAAACTTTGTAAATATCATTCCACCAACGATACAAGCGATCGACCAGCCCGTAGTAGGACCAGGTAACACAATCAGCGTAGTAGGACAAGATTTCACAAATTTGACAACATGTCAATTTACATCAGCGACAGGCAATATCACTACTCCAGTAGTGTTTATTAATAGTACATTTGTACAATGTATAATTCCAACAGTCAATGTGTCAATAGGACAAAACGCGAGTGTTGTTCTACAACTAGACAATAACGGAGTAAGAAGTAATACACAAATACCAGTTATACTAGTGCCGACCATTGTTCCCTCCATTCAATCATTTTCAACATCGGATAGTGATTATAGTCCAGGAACAACTATTGTAGTTACAGGTTCCTCTATGACAAATCCATTTTGTAAATTTACAATTGACGGTCAAGATTACATCATTCCCGCAGAGAATGTGTCCCTGACGCAAGTGTCATGCACAGCACCTTCCTACAACGCAAGTGGAACCATGACATTGAGTCTATCCAACGACGGATCAACTTTTACAACTGGAAACGGTCAATTAACATTTAACTATGTTGCATCGCCAACAATATCATCAATAGATGCAACAATAGTCGGACCCGGAAACAGCATCGGAATATTAGGAAGTTTATTCACTGTCAATACAACGTGTGAATACACTATTGGCGACTATGTCGCAACTGTATCTGCTATTTATGTGAACAGTACAAAAGTAACATGTCCCGTTCCCAACATTATGGACTTTGTGAATGGAAGTAATCATCTTTCGAGTTTACCCAACAATGGAACAATAATGCAATTAGCCGTGTCAAATAATGGTCATACTTTGTCAAGTACTTCGATTACTTCCATCGTAATGGTTTCGGAAACGATTCCTATCGTGAGCATGATTTCACAAAATAATGCACAACCAGGAGCAATTTTGACTATCGTCGGGTCTCTATTCACAAATTCTTCGACGTGTAGATTTACACTAGGTGTAGAAGAAGTTATTGTACCTGCTCAATATACAAACAGTGGTCAGATACAATGCATCATACCACAATTGAATAGCACCGGACTGTTACAAGTTTCTGTGTCGAATGATGGACAAACATGGACAATTAGCAACACTAAATCGGTGTCGTACTCGCAGGCGCCAAATGTACAGGCAATAGATACAACAATTGTTGGTCCTGATAATTCCATAACAGTACTAGGATCAGGTTTCACAAACTCGTCAACATGCAAGTTTACATTGGGTAACAGTTCCGTTATTGTTCCCTCTATATACATTAACAGTACATTGATTGAGTGTGTAGCACCTACACTTTCACAGTTTAATACAAGTGTACCAAGCAACGGCACCCAAGTTGAACTTGCTATTTCTAATGATGGATCAACTTATACAAGTGGTGGAACTATACCTCCTATCATACTAGTGAGTACACCTGTTCCAACAATAGGATCAATCGATGTTACAAACGTAACACCTGGATCAACTATTACTATCAACGGAACATTCTTCACCAACTCATCGACATGTAAATTTGTGGTAGGAGGACATGTAGAAATAACACTTGCTGTTTTGATTAGTCCTACACAAATACAATGTACTACGCCTGTACTAAACGCAACTAATCAAGTACAAATAAGCGTTTCTAACGATGCAAACACTTATTCGAGTTCTGTTACAGCGCAATACACTCAACCACCATCTATAACTGCAATTGATGCAACAGCAGTTGGGCCAGGAAACACTGTGACTGTAACAGGTTCATCGTTCACAAACTCTTCAGAATGTCGATTTATTGTTGGCGGATATCAAGCAACAGTACCGGCTACGCTAGTTGGAGGCAAGTTAGAGTGTATTGTTCCACCAATAGATCAATTCTTACTCGGAAATCAAAGTGCCACCAACGCTTTGCTACCTAATAGTATACAAGTTCTCGTTTCAAACGATGGTGTATCATTTTACGGAAACAATGGATTACCCTCTATATCACTAGTTAGTACAACAGTACCTGATGTTCAAGGACTAGATAAGAGCAGTGCAAGTTCTGGAACAATCATCGCAGTAACGGGAACACTATTATCAAACTCTTCTACTTGTAGATTTAGCATAGGTAACACAACGACTACCGTTTCAGCAACTTTTGTTAGCACATCACAAGTAGAATGCATTGTGCCGGATATGAACGCAACAGGTATAGTCACGTTATCGATCTCGAATGATAATGTAACGTATACTGCAGGAAACTCGTTTACCTTGAACTATGCGTCAGTTACACCTCCTGCTGTTTCTTCTCTTGAACAAACTGCTGTTGGACCTGGTAACACAATTACTGTGAGTGGTTCAGCATTTACAAACTCATCTACGTGCAAGTTAGCAGTGGGTGACTACGTGTATATAGAACCTGCTGTGTTTGTGAACGATACACTCATCATGTGTACAGTACCGAACTTGGATTCATTTACGTTTGGGAACATAACATTGAATGCTGCTGCACTATTGCAAAACACGACTATGTTAGTTTCCATCTCGAATGATGGTCATTCATATTGGCCAAGTCCAGCACCTGTTACAGTTTCAACTAATGTTGTTCCAAGTGTACAGTCTTTTGATCAAACAAATGTATCACCAGGCACCATTATAACAGCAACAGGAAATGACTTCACTAATACAACGATATGTCGTTTTTCACTTGGAAATATTGTACAAGTCGTACCTGCAACAGTTTTGAGTACAAGTCAAGTGCAGTGCATAGCGCCATCGCTCAACGCAACTGGTACTCTCACACTATCAATATCAAATGATGGCTATACTTACACAGGTGAAAACTCATACACAGTACCATACACACTTCCTGTTGCTCCTCCTGTAGTTACATCTATAGATTATACTTTGATAGGACCTGGTACTTCTGTGAACATAGCAGGTTCATCGTTCACCAACTCTTCTACATGTAGATACACAATCGGAAACCAAGTGGTAGACACAGTTGCCGAGTTTGTGAATAGTTCATCTATCATATGTGTTACACCACTACTTAACGTGACCACCAACGTCACTATCCAGTTATCCATATCGAACGATGGAGTAGCATTCACAAATGTATCAAGTGGAGTTAATTACATACCGTTTCCAATAGCCATCATAACATCTGTAGACCAAACCAGTGTTGGTCCTAACACGCTTGTGAAACTTGTTGGTGAATTATTTTCCAATTCAAGTTTATGTAGATTCACCACAAGTTATGGAGTGGCATACGTACCTGCTATTGTAATTGATAACACAGAAATATACTGTCAAGTTCCCAGCTTTAATAACAGTGGTACTATTATTTTGGATGTTTCTTCTGATGGAATGAGCTTTATCGCCAAATCCAATGAGATTACACTACAGTATACAGTGCCTCCAATGCCAAGTGTTCAGTCGATGGACAGTACAGTAGTGGGTCCAGGAAATGTTATTGTGGTACAAGGATCATCATTCACAAATCAAACAACATGCAAGTTTGAGACATCAAATGATGTAGAGGTAGTACCTGCTACTATACTCAACAATGGCACGATTTTGTGTGTAACGCCGAGTATGAACGAGTCTTTGAGTTTATCCGGGAATACAACAATAACTGTTTATGTATCAAACAATGGCCATGACTATGTTAGTTCAGGAGCTATACAGTATGTAACGACACCTGTGCCTACTGTACAAGCAATCGACAAAGCAAACGTACATGGTGGCGATGTTGTATCTATCACTGGTTCGTTACTCACAAATCAAACTACATGTAGATTCTCCGCAAATGGAGTTGTGATTGAAACACTTGCAGTGTATGTAAATAATACTCTAGTACAATGCACAGTACCAACCTTTAACACTACTACCACTATCATACTATCTATTTCAAACGACAATAACGTCTACACATCAGTTAGTACACCAATCACCTACACAAGTGCACCTCAAATCTCATCCATTGGACAAAATACTATTGGACCAGGAGGTGATATTGCGATTATTGGCTCGTCGTTCACAAACACTACTGTATGTAAATTTAGTATTAGTGGTAGTGAAATAGTTGTAGCTGCTACGTATGTCAACCAAACATACATATTTTGCGCGCTGCCATTAAATATTACAAGCAGTGCTAATTTCTCTGGTGTTGTACAAGTATCGGTGTCAAACGATGGTACGCTATTTGTCAGCAGTAGTACAAATAAAACGTACGCACAAACACCTGTAATTAGTGGTGTTGATGTGACCAGTACAATCTCAGGTGCGAATATAAATGTTTCAGGAGCTTTCTTTACTGAAGCATCAAAATGTACGTATACAGTGGGCTCAACAATAATCGAAACACCTGTAACATATTTAACAAGTACTCAAGTTACATGTACAGTACCAGAGTTTAACACGACTACTGAAGTATCGTTTTCAATTACTCAAAACGGAACTTCATCTGCTTCGACAACTATATCAGTTGCACCTAGAACACCCACTGTACAACAAATAGAATCAACGATAGTAGGACCTGGAAATAGTATTACAGTCACTGGTTCTTCATTTACAAACCAAACTAGCTGCAAGTTCGAGGCACCAAACAATATCGTTATTGTACCAGCCATTTTGACTAGTAATGGAACAGTATCATGCCTCGTACCAAGTTTGAATGTCTCTATTGACGCTGCGAGTAACATTTCGATAGCTCTTTCAATTTCAAACAATGGAGTAGATTATACTAGTACTGGAACTGCAAGTTACGTTATCACACCTGTACCTATCGTGCAAGCAATTAACCAGACAAGTATACACGCTGGTGACGTAGTCACTATAACAGGTTTGCTACTCACGAATCAAACAACATGCAGATTTGAAGCTAATGGTCAAGTTGTAGTAACTAGTGCTATATTTGTAAGTGGTACTACCGTACAGTGCACCGTACCAAACTATAACGCATCTACAACTGTTGTTCTATCTATATCAAGTGACGGTCATGTGTACACAGCGTTAGATACACCACTGAGTTTCACAAGTACTCCCCAAATCTCTTCCATCGCTCAAACCACAGTTGGACCTGGAAGCGATGTTCAAATTGTGGGATCATCATTTACAAACACGAGTGTATGTAAGTTTACTATTGGAGCAAACGAGATACTCGTCCCTGCTACATTTGTAAACGAATCATACATCGTGTGTACTATACCAGTCAATGCATCCACTAGCATCAACGTCACTGCTGGTAACGTACAAATATCAGTGTCCAACGATGGTTCATTGTTTGTTGGTGGAAACACAACCCAAACGTATGCACAAGTACCACTGGTTAGCGGAATAGATACTCAAGTGGCAGTACAGGGAACAAACATTACCGTTTCTGGCTCGTTTTTCACCTCATCGTCAATGTGCACATTTTCAGTTGGTTCTACAACTATGCAAGTGCCTGTTACATTTGTGAGCACTACAAGTGTGACGTGCACAGTACCTAACTTTAATACAAATACTAGTACTACAGCATACCTAACGATAACACAAAACAGTACTAGCTCCTCTACTTCTACATTTACACTAGCTCCTGCTATACCTGTAGTACAGCAGTTTGCTACGGCTATTGTAGGACCAGGTAGCAGTATTACAGTAGTTGGTTCATCGTTCATAAATGGAACAACTTGTCAGTTTTCGGCAGGAGGAGTAACGGTGGAAACTATTGCTAGATACGTCAATAGCACGCTAGTTGAGTGTCCTGTTCCTCTTATGAACGTTAGCATGATCGGACAAAACAACACTATACCTGTTCAACTTTCACTATCAAATGATGGAACAGCTTTTACACAGTCCCAGGAAATTCAATATTCTCCATCACCGATTGCTGAACTTATAGCATTAGATCAACCTATCGGAGGTTATGGTACACCTATAACAGTTAATGGAGCTCTGTTCACGAGCAACGCGACTTGTGTCTTCACTGTAGAATCAACAGTGATAACTGTACCTGCTGCCAATATTCAAACGAGCTCTATTGTATGTACCGCGCCGTTTTTAAATACTACTGTACCACAAGTTGTGAAACTTACTGTTTCAAACGATGCTAATTCGCTAGTTACAGGATCTAGTGCTTTAAACTTTACCTATATACCTGGTACACCCCCAATCGTACACTCACTAGCAGAGAGCATAGTTGGCCCTGGGAATGTTATTACAGTCTCTGGCGCATCATTTACCAACGCATCTAGATGTAGATTCACATACCAATCAAGCATTGTTGATGTCAATGCAGAATACGTGAATAGTACACTGATCTACTGTCCTGTTCCAAGGCTAAACACAAGCTCAGCAGAAACAACTATAACAGTTTCGATTTCCAACAATGGAGCAAACTTTATTGCTTCACCTGGTACAGTGACGTTTGTACCAACAATAGTACCAACTGTACAAGCGATAGATCAAAACAATGTGTTTGATGGTACCACGATTACCATTACTGGAACCAACTTTTCAAACAATTCTAGATGTCACTTTTCAGGTGTTGCTTCAGCTATAGCAGTGTACATCAGTGATACACAAATACAGTGCGTCGTACCAAACTTTAATGCTAGTGGAAGTATAACGCTTCAAGTCTCAAACGATGATCAACATTTAGTACCAAGTGGTGTATTTCAGTACACTGCTCCACCAATTGTTGAAACACTTGATACTAGCATCATAGGTCCAGGAAGTACCGTTATTGTACATGGGAAATCATTTACAAACTCTTCTGTCTGTCGATTCACAGATGGTGTAACTGATATCATATTTACGGCTGAGTTCATTAACGCAACACTATTACGATGTACGCTAAATGCTACTGATGCATTACAGTTTGGATCAGTTAACTCGGTGCAACTATCTATTTCAAATGATGGTTCGCACTTTTACCTCTCTGATAATACTACGATGAGCTATACACCAGTACCAATAGCAACAATTGCAAGTGTAGATCAAACGATAGTAGGACCTGGTTCTATTGTTATAGTATCTGGTACGTTATTCACACCAAATGCTACCTGTAGATTCACAAGTAATGGTATAACTGTTGTAATAGCAGCAACGTACAATAGCGACTCACGTATCCAGTGTACTACACCTGTACTACAAGGAAATGATACAATACTAGACATCTCAAACGATGGTACTATCTATTCACCTAGTAATGCTCATATCGCCTATGTATCAAGTCTACCTCCAGTAGTTACGCAAATTGATACTCAAGCAACTAGTCCAAACGAAGAAATCAGTATATTTGGTCGTTCTCTTACGAACACCACAGTATGCAAGTTCTCTATTGGAGGAATAGAGTACATTGTTAACGCTACGTTCATCAATATTACTTTTGTACAATGTACAGTTCCTGATGTCAACGCTACTCATGCTAATATATCACTGAGTGTTTCTAATGATGGTGTCGTATTTGTATCATCAACACAGCCTCTGACGTACACAGAAATGCCTGTTCCAATCATATCATCTTTAGACAAGCATATTGCTTCAGCAAACTCTGATATCGTAATATCAGGGTATAAGTTCAAGAATACGACTATTTGTACGTTTACTAGTGGCGTGGATGTAATAACTACACCTGCTGTAGTTACAAGTGCAAACGAAATCGTATGCAAAGTGCCAAACTTCACTACTACCATGGTACAACTTGCCATATCAAATGACGGAGTAAGCTACAGTACAAGCCAAAACGTTACTGTAGTTCCTCAAAACACTCCTGTTATAGTTAGTGAACAAAGCGTAGTAGGACCTGGAAACGTAATCACGCTAACAGGAACTTCTTTCACGAACGCATCAACATGTAAATTTGAGCTAGGTCTGTACTCTGCGATAGTACAAGTAGTTTATATCAACAATTCATTGGTTCAGTGTTCTGTACCAGATGTATCCAACTTCAAATATGGAAATACAAGTATGGTTCAACTACCCGCGAATGGATCTACCGTCACTGTGTCTGTTTCGAACGATAATACGAACTACTGGAGTGGGAACACCAACACTCCAATAACAATGGTAGAAACTATTGTACCATCAATAGATAACATTAACCAAACCACTACTACACCAGGATCAGTTATCACTATTAGTGGATCAGATTTCACAAACTCAACTACATGCCAATTTACAATTGGTAATGTAGTACAAACTATACCTGCAACTATACTAAGTCCCACACAAATACAATGTACTACACCACTACTCAACACTACGGGAACTGTCACAGTTGCCGTGTCGAATGATGGCCATACGTATACAAATGACAACACTTTCACAATCGGCTATGCATCTCCACCAACAGTGAAATCAATTGATCAAACAATAGTTGGACCAGGAAACCCAATCAGTATTACAGGCTCATCGTTCACAAACACGACAACATGTCAGTTTACTATTGGAGATTTCACAGCTACGGTCACTGCTATTGTTAAAAATGAAACATCAGCAACATGTACTGTTCCTCCCATAGAATCCTTCTCACATGGAAATCAAAGCGCGACCGCATCAATACTAAACGCGACATCAAGTATTCAAGTTTCTATTTCAAACGATGGAATTACATATTATGGAAATAATGCACTACCGCCTGTTAACATTGTGTCGAATCCTATTCCAATAGTTCAATCGGTGAATGCTACTACTGTTTCATCTGGAGGTGTTATTTCTGTAACAGGATCACTTTTCACAAACACGTCGACTTGCCAATTTACAATTGGTTTGGTAAGTGTTTCTATACCTGCTCTCGTGGATTCCAACTCTGCTCTAAGATGCATTATACCAAGTATGAATGCCACTGGAACTGTAACAGTCGCTATATCAAACGACAATACTACTTGGACGAATGTAGTTACGGCACAGTACACGGTAAATGTTCCTGTGATCACCACAGTCGGACAAACTGTAGTAGGACCTGGTAATACAGTCATACTTACAGGATCATCATTTACAAACCATACAGTTTGCCAATTTACATACAATTCGGTATCAAGTAGCTCACCAGCCAAGTTGATCAATGGAACAACAATAGAGTGTACTGTTCCCAATTTCAACTTAAGTACTACCACTAACAGTACTATACTAGTATCAGTTTCTAATGATGGAACAACATTTGTTAGTGGAGGAACCATTCCCTATACAAGTGCACCAGTGGCAAGTATACAATCTATAGATAATACTGGTGTGAATACAGGAACTGTGATCAAGATAACAGGAAATTTGTTTGTGAACTCGACTCTTTGTCAATTCAAAGTTGGAAGTGTTACTATATATGTTTCCTCTGTATTCGTTACTTCTCAAGAAATATTGTGTGTGGTACCAGCGTTCAATATTAGTGGAGTAGTAACGCTATCCGTCTCTGCTGATAGAACAAGTCCATCATCAAACTCGATCAACTTATCGTATCAGGCAGCTTCACTACCAACTGTTCAAACAGTAATAGAAACTGTAGTCGGACCTAGTAATACAATCACACTAGTTGGAAATTCATTCACGAATACAAGTTGCAAATTCGAAGCAGGATCACAGACTGTAACGACAACGGCGATATTTGTGAATAACACAGTCGTACAGTGCGTTTCTCCAGTAATGAACGCTACACATGTGAATGTCTCCATATCTAATGATGGAAACACATTCGTGCCTGTTACAAGTATCACGTACGTTAACACTACTATACCTGTAGTTCAAGCTATAAGTCAAACAAATATAGTTGATGGTACAGTTATAATCTTATCTGGAGATAAGTTTACAAACGCTACGATTTGTAGATTCACTTCAGGAGGAACAATAATTGATGTACCTGCACTAGTAACAAACATCAATCAAGCGAGTTGTGTCACACCACACTTCAACTCATCGGTATCAGTACATCTAAGCGTAACAAATGATGGTACCCATACTGTACCTGCTGGAACTATCAGTTATAATCCATGTACAGTGAATACGGTAGACTTGGCAGTTGTTGGACCAGGAAATGTAATCACCCTCACCGGTACAGGATTCACGAACAACTCTACATGCAAATTTGTGGTAGATAATCAACAAGTTGTGGTACAGGCATTAATTATTAACAGTACTACTGCTACGTGTACAGTACCTACACTGTCAAGCGCAACAAATCATACAATACAAGTCAGCGTTTCAAATAATGGTATGTCATACAACTCGAATGTACAGCCTATCATCTACGCTGCTGCTCCTGTACCAATTATTGGATCTGCAGACAAATCATCACTTGTTCCTAGCACAGTCGTCACCGTATCAGGAACACTATTTTCAAATAACGCTACATGTGTTTACTCTATGGGGTCAAGAGTAGAAATCGTACCTGCAGCGTTCGTGAGCAGTACTCAAATCTCGTGCACTACACCTGAAATGGGAGTCAATGGAACGGTTTCGCTACAAATTTCAAATGATGGTGTAAATTACTCACCTAAAGTATCAGCAAGTTTCACAACGGCCGTAACACCACCAACCATTGCTAGTGTCGATCGCACAAGTGCTAGTCCTGGTACAGCGATAACAGTAACGGGCTCTTCTTTTACAAACTCAAGCACATGTAAATTTACTTCAGGTAATGAACAATATGTAGTATCTGCGATTACTATAAGCTCAGCACAAGTAACATGTACAGTACCAACGTTCACAAACGCTAACGCTACTGTAACTCTCCAAGTATCTAACGATGGAACTACATACTATGGTGGTACAGTGATACCATACACTTCGTTTATAGCAACACCTACTGTACCAACAACATTAATACCAAGTACAACAGGAATACCTGCAACGAGTGGACCATCAACTGCCGTACCTTTCGATGCAATACCAACAGTATCATCAATTGATAAGAACATTATAGCACCAGGAAGTACAATTTCTGTAAGTGGTTCCGAATTCACTACAAACGCAACGTGTCGATTCACATCAGGAGATGCAGTAGTAACCATACCAAGTGTATACGTATCAAGTACCGAAATCAAATGTCCTATTCCTGACCTCAACACTACAACAGCAACACTAACGTTAGATGTTTCCAACGATGGAGTACAATTTACAAACACTGGCTCAAACTCCAAACTAAAGTTGAATTACGTACAAGGACTCACATTTGCTACCAATTTCAAAACCATTCAACAAGTCAATGACGCATTTGGTGGCGATTACTCCACACTACCCGATACACTTGGCCCACCACAAGAATTAACAATTTTACAAACCACTGCATCAGATAGTTACGGAGATGTCAAACTCATGGTTTCATCAGTATTCAACATTACTGGTAAAAAGTATAGAAGAGCAGTCATGTCCACAGATTTATTCCCAATTGTCAAACAAGAAAGTTTTGTTGACTTTTCGATTGATAACGCGACGCAATATGGAGATATGGTAGAATCATGGTTGTGGTCAGCAGCAGGTGATAGTTTCATTCTAGGTTCATTGAGTGGCGACGCAGATGGCAAAAAATACATCAAATTGTCATATAACATGACACAAGCGTCATACTCGGATCGTGTACCTTGTACATTCACGGTAAACACGAATTACCGCCTAATTGTCAAAGCACAAACAACCAAAGCAGGATGGAGATTTACCACAGATTTATTTTTCGGAAAGGATACAATATGCTCACATACACTTACACCTATCAAGTTTGAACCAGAAAAGTTTTTCAAATCTACGTTCCGAGTTGTACTTAGTCAAAGTACTCTTGGATCACAGGCGAGAAGAATCCAAGAAGATGTGATTGCGATGACTATCTATGTGAACAGTTTGGGACTACAATGTCAAGCAGGACTATGTGGAAACATTACATTGGGTTCGATTGTTGATGTACCAACGAGTGGTATTAATCTAGTGTGGCTTGCCATTTTATCATTTGGCGCCTTTTTTGTGGTAACTGTGCTATGTGTACTTGCATTTGTCATTATTGGATTATTATATTGTCGATACAGAAAGAAGACAGCAACAGTTATTGTCGAAGAGGAAGAGGAAAAGACACTAGATATCGATGCCTATGTTCCTGAAGGTTATCGCGATACACCATTTGCACCACATACAGAACAAGTCAAAGAAGTAGAAACAATTCCCACTGATGAAAAACATGACAAATTTAAACGCGCAATGCGAAAAATGCAAGCAGTTAATGCAATGGCCTCTCCATATAGTTATTCACAACAAGTAGAAGAAATGGAAAAAATGAGATCCAATACGAGAAACAGAAGAGATTCTCTAGATGAAAATGATGAACGGTACCGTGATCATACGTTTGTCATGTTGACTGATAAACCAAAAAGAAGATCGGCCATTGCACCTATTGATGAATATGTTCATGCGCGAGAGGCATACAAAGCACGAATGGCCAAACAACAATTGAAACTTAATTTACAACAAGAGGAACAAAATAGAGATGCAATGTTTGCTTCGTTAACTACACCTGTCAAATCAGGATCTTCACCATTTACGCCTGGATTGTATACCGCTTCTCCACAAACATCAACAATGTACACTCCAGAAAGTCAGTACGGAACACCCATTTCGACAACCACACCAGTAATGGAACGAAAACCATTACATTTAACACCACTACAACCAAAGAAACTATCACCCATCATGATACCTGATTCTCACGATCCGTTGATCTCATCACTATTAACACCATCATCCATTTCGATTAATCCTATTTTGACGCCAAGTCCCATGACGCCTTCAAAAGAATTATCCCACGTTGACCAAACGATAAAATCCAAAAAATCAAGTTTAGTGATCGATACTGCCATTTCTCATGGAGAAAAACAACACGAGAATATTTTCAAGAAACGAAAGAATGTAGTAGAGAAATTAGAAATTGATGAATTTGGAGATATTGTGCAACCAAAATCTACTCTTTCTAAAAAGTTTACGCCAATGTTGTCACCGTTACTGGCTAAGAAACCAAGTTTCAGAACGAGTCCCAAAGAAGAAGATACCATGTTTACTCCTGTATCACCACAAAATAGCTCGTTAACGCCTGGTACGCCTCAGAGAACTTTTAGCAAATCTGATTCAAAGAAAGCGCTACTGCAAACACCTGTTACGCCAGAAACACCGGAACGAAGTCCAAAAGATAAACTGTTACATGCTGCCAAGTTAATTAGCGATGCTAGAAAGTTCTCTCTTGCTCAACGACTAGTTGAAATAGAAGACGCTGTACAGAAACGATCTAGTGTTATACAATTCACGAATGACAGCGATAGTGATGAAGAAATGGATTCTAGAGATGCTAATCTGACAACTGGGTTGAACAAGTTTGCTTTCAGAAAATAAATATAAATTCTCATTTTGTTACCGTTACACGGGTTGACAATGGAAGCTAATGACTCTTCTCTGGAGTACAACATACCACGAGGTCACGATGAACAGATTCGCATCGGTGTTCAAATCATTCAACGAGCTTACCATGATAAGGTAAGAAAATGAACAGCTAGCTAATGACTTAGGTGGACTCGATGCAATCAGAAGTAGAACAGTTAAAATCTGTGATAAAAGAAAAGCAAAAAGATATCGTAGAACTCAGAAGCACGGTGGAAGCGCAGCAAGAAGAACTAAATCGAAAAGATGGAAATATTAAACAACTATCAGAAGAGAATGAGAATTTAAACTCGGAAAAAACGCACTTACTTACGCAAGTGAAGCGATTAGGGTAAGTTCTATATGAGAAACTAATTTCAAGGCGCGAACTCTCCAAGCTAAACTCATTCAAGAAAGCAATAATCAAAAGTATAAACCAAGACAACATATCGGAAGAACCTGGTGTAAGCCCTAGTTATGTGCTAAATCAATAATTAGGTTGATGATACATTCACTAGCGCCTCATCGCCATTGTCAAAGTCAACATATGAGGTACGTTTCGCACACTCTCTAACGCTGTAGTCGTTCAGAGATAATGATATTGGTAGCTTCGAACATAGCACCAGATTAAATCGTTCAGAACCAGAAAACTTAGATGATGAAGATGATCATAGGTCGACGAGAAGAGGTGCACAGAAGAAACCAATAGAAGGGAAAGAGTTCTTCAAAATTGTCAAAACTCGGCTATCCATTCCACAATTCAAAAAGTTCCTAGATTGCATAAAGAATTTGAATCAGAAACATGCAAGTAAGGAAGAAACTTTAGCTGTTGCTCGAGATATATTTGGTGGTGATAATAGTGATCTATACGTAGCATTCCAGTCAATACTAAGTAAACACATGGACGATGGATTTTCTGAATAAAAATGCTTTTACAACTTTTCAAACAACGGAGTTCACAAACAAGAACAGCATGATAAGGTTTCTATTCACGCACAACACAAACGAAGAACAACAAAGTTTAAAACAACTCACTACAATGTTGAAGGCAAAACTACAACAAGGCATAAACAGATTCATGTCTTATGAGGCTTTTGAACTCACTGAAGAGTGCTCTACCGCAACTCAAATCCAGGGAGGTTGGTATAAATTCGCACTTGCAGAAAGGCCATTAACACAAAGTCGCAGATGGACTATTTCATTCAAAGCAAAACAAACTGATGGAATAGGGGTTGGTGTTGCATTTCATAATATCCACAAGCAATACTGGACTTATGATAACTTGGGACACTTTGCTTACATGATGACCTATAATGGATACACGTGGTCGCATAGTGACCCTCATGTAAATTATTCGAAGAATGGTTTTGAGTTCTCAAAAGACAGCACAATACAATTGTACTACGACTACAATGACCAATCGCTTGAATTTAGTTGTGGCGAAAATACTTACATTATGAAAGATGTCCCACGTGGGTGTCATCCATTTGGCATGACGAGCTATGTAGGCGACTCTGTAACAATAGGCCTGTAAATATCTTGTTTGATTGTCTTCTTTCTTATTACAATTCCAAGTGGAGCCTTCCAAGGCAAACAAAGAAGATGAACAACTCAGACTCACCAAACTCGCGAGATAAAAAGAGTCGGCGACCATCTTCCGAAAAACCTACACGAACGCGCAGTAACAGTAACGTTTCAATTGGGACTGTTCCAGCATACACAAACAATAATGAAGATCTACAACCACTTTTACGCAAAGTACAAGGATTTCGTTTCACCAGAATGTCATGGATGGTGAATTGTACTTTTCTAGTGAGCGTACTTGTATTAATAGCCGGTCTCACAACACTGGGACTAAGTATAAGCTCATTTACTTATACTATTATCTTTCCATATCACAACTATTTTACTGTCGAATACAACGCCGATGATGGGTACTCGATACCTAGTGGTGTAGCAGTTTCATCTATTAGTGGACAAATCCGTGCAGGATCAGGGTTTGAATTCATGTACCAACGCGTAACAGATGAAAAACTACCATCTTTTCCAACACAAGTACAAACATTTTCCTATTTCCCAAGCAATTCAAAGTATGTCTATTTTTCCATTTTTTAAAACCCATAGACTGGTTCTAGTATACAATGCCAATGACGATGGAAGATTATTCACAACTGTACTCGATGACAAAACACTTATTACAAACGCGACAATCTTTAGCGGAAATAGTACACCAAACATTTTTGATTCACTACCCGTTGGTCATGATCGTTTTGTCACTTTATTTTCAGAAACAACACCAACTAATTTTACACTGTTCATACAAATGGGTCAAATCACGGACACGATACAAACACAACAACCATTTCCCATAGTACAAACAAATGGAACATTTGAACAATTTGCCTATTTTTCAGTACTTCCAAACAATCGGTACTCGGTCATGTTCCACATGGAAACAGAAGAAAACACAGGTTGCGTAAACTATTTATTACTGTACAACCAAACCATTTCGCAATGGTCACTACTAGACACTCGGTATTTGGTAGCACCATGTAGAAGTGGAAATATCACACCATTAAGTGGATATAGAGTACTCATAGCAACTGAAAATGATGTACGAGTGATAGAAAACAGTGCCGATAAGATTCAACCCATTAGCCCAGTTGTAAAGTTTTCATGTCGGCCTTCGTTCAAAGTAGAATCAGCAATTCGATCACAAATTGATATTCAATCTACATCTACACATGGATTTATTTTATCATGTACATGGTTTAGATCTGCATCAATGTTGTATGGCGCTATACGATATGGCAATGACATTCGACTCGAGTTGGGAAAGTTTGCAGAATTTGATACTGTCAAACCAGGTTCTGTGAAACTAAATAGAGCACTAGAGAATAGAGATAATGGTGTATTTGCTACCTATCGGTCGTACAATTCTGGTCAATACCAAACGATACGCTGTGCTGTAATGGAAACGTATCAAGGATTATTTGTAACTTTTTCGAAACCATATGTACACATGACGTACCCAGTGGATAAGGATGTACCAGCAAATGTAGCAGGTGTATCACAATATGGTGTTTTATTCGCAAGTAGTGACTCTTCAAGGTTTGGTGTTTTTGATTTGGAATTGGCGAAATGGAATGGCGGTATCAAGTGGATTGGTATTAGTCAAGGTCCTTCTTCATCTACAACAGGTGCTACCAAAATTGTACAAAAAGGTATCGCGACCGGTCTTAGTGGTCTAATTCCTGGTTCGTCATACTATGCTGATGTTCACGGACAGTTAACACTCCTGAAAACTGACACGTACGTTGGTATCGCGAGAACAAGTTCTGAATTAATGATCGATGACGATTTTGTTCGATAAAGATTTTTTATATCCTAGTATACACGTCCAATGGTTGCTTTTTTCTGGTATTGATCTCTTCGTGGTTGTGGTGGTTTCATTAACGAGTAATCTTTTTGTATGTTTGTATTTTGTCTTGGTGGGAAGTGGAACTGCCCAAATGGCGAAAAGTCTGTCGCGCTCTTTGGCGATTGTGGGACTGGCGATGGAGGCATGGGAGAGTGTGGTTCACTGTATGAATGCTGAGGATCATAATCCTCATCTTCTTCTTCTGTGTGATACGATGATATGTCACTCTCGTCATCTGAATACTCGTCTTCCTCTTCTTCTTCATTATCGTCGTATTGTTGGGTGGCCATTGCTGGAATGTAGCTATCCCTCCTCTCTGTCCGTAAACTTAGTATCTTTTTCGTGGTCAATGCGTTCTCTTTTTCATGCATTGTCTGCTGTTGCTTTGCCCTCAATTCGGGTATCGTTAACGTATTTACAATGTTTAGGGTGGTATTCAGTAGAAGCTTTAACTGTACATTCTCTTCTTCAAGTCTTTTGTAATACCGCGTTCTATCGTGTATGCCTTTAATCAGCGATTCCATGTTGTCCAGTAACACTTCTGGTCCCATATTGTCTTCTTCCTCAGCATTATTTGCGAGAACTTTCAAGATAAGCGGGTACATATCCAAACCAAGCAGTTTATGAAGCTGCTGGGCAAGAATGCGAGCTTTCTCGGTCTGAGGTGAGTTCCACAGTACGTCCATAGCAAAAAGTTTGAAAAATGTTTGTTTTCGCTAAAGTAAAAATAGCTAGGACTAAGCTTTACAATTATGTAAATGGAAGTTGGTCACAAATATATTCGATGGAAAAACGGGAAAATCCAATGATTTGTACTAAAAGTAGCGACGATCCTGACATTTGATAGACGGTTTCTCGTTTTCTACTCTTATAGAAAGCATGCAGTTACAATAAGACAAAACACAAAGAAGAAGAGCAAGAAGACTAACAATAACCCAATACAGGACGAGATCTTTATGCTTACAAGATGGATTGTCTAGCTGCACCTCTGGGTTCCAACTCCAAACTCTTTTTGTACAAAACTTCTTCAGTTTGTTGCTTGTGCTCGCTGAACAATTTGTCCATCAATTTTTGAATTTGGTAAACTGGTTGGAAATCGTATGGCTTGTACTGGTATTGCTTAATGTTACTAATGACCTCGTGAACCATCTTTTTCTTCTTCCAATTGATCAACATCTTGCCAGTCTTGCTCTTGACAAGATCAGGATTACCATCTTCTACGAAAGTCAAATCGGTCAAGAAGATACCCAAGTAGGGTACACAGGGTGGACTGGCAAACATGAGTTTCTCACGATATGTCTTGAATGACTTGTCATTAGCCATGGTAGTCATACATTCTTGATAATCTGCAGTTGTTCTGCTATCGAGTTCTCCCCATGAATGGTTCAAACGATGTACAGCTGCGTTTTGCAAACCTGAAGTAATCACAAGTACAGAGCTGAAATTATTATACTCGAGTAACGCTTTGGCAACTTTGATAAACTTGATCAAACGTTCTTTTCTATGTTTGATAGTAGGGCCTTCCAAAATCATAGTGGCCACCCAATTGGACACTTGATTGAAAGAATCGGTACATGCTTGAATATTTGGTGCACGATGCTTCAATTTTGGTTTGGACCATGCTTGATTCAACAATTCACTGGGTTCAATGGCACGATACATTTCATGTTCACGTAGGGTTAATTGTCTTGCAATTTCAATTGGATCAATATCGAAAAAGTCCAAATTGGGTAAGAAAATATTCTTTGGTACATTGGGTTGTACGAATACGCTACTGTTGACTGCAACATCACGTAAATTGGTACCTCTCAATTTACGATCCAAACGACCCAAAATACCTTTACCCAAATGCTTACCCTTGTCATGCTTGAACAAATCATCTTCAATAAAAGTAGTCAACACACGAATCATTTGGTGGTTCCAATCCAATTCAAAGAAATCTTCAATCCATTGGATCAACACGTTACCAGTACGAATTTGAATTTGCATCTTGGTTGTGTCCCAATCTTTTTGACTAATTTCTGCACTTGGTGGACGGTCAGGTACGTTGTATCTTTCTGTGAGTTTTGCCAAAAAGACTTCTGGTACAGTGAATGAACGATACGTAGTCAAGAATGTTTTCAAAATGTGCATAATAGCATCAGGATTACGATAATCGGTAATCTTTTCTACTAGACGATTCAATGAACCTGCTCTGATGGAACCATCGTTAGAGTATTCGATATTCTCAGACTCTTCAGTATTTAAAATTTCATCCCAGAAACCACGTTTCAAATCGGCTGCGTATTCTTCTTCCAAGTGGTTGTACACGGACGCAGTTTGTACTTCAAAATCAACTTCTAGATTTTCCAAATCATTTGTTGGCAAAGCGTATGGTTTTTCTGGATTATTAACTGCCATTTGTAACAATGTTTTCAAAATGGTCGTAGTAGTGGTTGCGTTTGCGTCCATTGCATTTCCTGCACCTTTTGACATTTTCTCTAACGAGTATCCATTATAGATAACACCACTCTCCTTGTTCAATGTTTCAATAGTTCTACTAAACTTGTGTGCTGCCAAATATTCATGAATAACTTGAATTAGTGTTTCTCTTGGTAATACATCACGAATTTCAGTTGTTGATACACGGTCAGAAAAATCTAGTACACTCTTCTTATTTGTTTCGGCATCTTGATCTACGTTACCTTCCGTTGGTGAAGTTAATGATGAGGAACTCGCGTTCAAAGTACTGTCTACGCGACTCAAATCTTTCGCGGAACTGAATCGAGAGTATTTTTGGTAAATATGGCTTGAAAAAGATCTCTTGTTAGAGAGTGGCCTCAAACGCTCGACAAGTGTTAAAAGTTCTGTATTTCTTTTCATCGCACGGTCTAACCATTTGTCACTATCTCTATCCTTGGCGTTCTTTTCTACTTTTACTGCGTCACCTAAACGTGCCATATCGTTTCTCTCTTTTTCTTCATCTTTGGTGTTCAAAGGTTGTGTATGTCTAGAATTGTATAGTTGAGTACCAGGTGGTATCGGTAAACTTTTGTTGATGATGTACATCTTGTTTAAATCCGAGTGGTTCTCTTTTATGTATCGTTGTGCATGGTCCAAGTCAAGTTCTTTTTCGTTGAATTCTTTGCGTGGAACAAACGAGATTGGTACTGATATTGTACGCACCGAAGTGAACATAGGAAGTGTGGGTTCTGGTGGAGCCATCGAGTACTCAAATGTTTGGATATGCGACAGCAGACAGAACTGATAGGTGACAAGATTACAATGTTCCTACTACTGTACAAACAAATAGATGAAGCATACAACGTTTAATATTGTTGGGCATGGTGCAGCGAAGTCTCCTACAAATCATGGTCGTCATACATTTCATCTTCATAATCTGGCTCATATTCGCTATCAATGTCCTCTTGTGGAAAAGACTTTGATCGGCTTCTTGTCACGCGTTTCTCTTCTACAGGCTCTGTTGCTTCGTTAGATTTTCTTCGTTTGGATTTCTTTTCTTGATCCGATTCTATGTAGTCGCTGTCATGACCCAATTCGATTTCTTCAATACTCTCTTCAGAGCTTTCTTCAGAAATTTCTGGAGCTATTTCCTTTCCTCTTCTGCTGCTTCGGGTTTTCATACTTCGCTCATCAGCTGGATTGCTCTTTCTCTTTGTAGATTTCTTGGAAGCTTTAGCACTTCGGGTTGTCACCATAGATTCAGAGCTTGGTACATCTTGCGAGGAATAATCTTCTATCTGGTCTGGGAATTTTGATTTTTCAAATGACAATCTTTTAGGAGCACTCTTTCTCTTGCTACTCTTTTTCGGCTTGACAAAGCGTTTCTTTTCATCGTTTTCATCATCGGATTTCAAAACACTTGTTTTGTATTCATCGAATTCTCTTATTCGATCTTGTTTTTTCTTACTCATCAACGGGTATTCTTGTTCAGATTGCTTTTTGCGCATATCCTCTATCATCGCTTTTTTAACAGTTTCCATACGCTTTTCGTGATGAGTATTCAACATTTGCATTGTATCGAACCTTCTTGTTTGTCCATTGAACTTTGTGCTCAATTTTACTCTGGCACTGGCTTTATCGTACATTGTTTCCAAATCTTCGTACGTTCTATAGACTTTATCGTCTATATCTGGTGTTGGATTGATTACCAAATCGTGTACCTCCCATTCTTTGATTGGAGTTTGTAGTTTAATCGAAATGTTCTGCGTCGGGTCTTGTCCTGCAAATTTGATTCCAATACGCATAT
>JAESGV010000232.1_pt1 | contig 28119 bp, 30 predicted proteins | sample 9269781 | NCBI WGS metagenome assembly JAESGV01 (sample SAMN15741586, study PRJNA653496) | algae metagenome | isolation source: Tildeniella torsiva UHER 1998/13D and co-occurring heterotrophs from... | place: Slovakia: Slovak Paradise National Park, Hrabusice, Kosice Region | collected 2000-01-01
GAAACCAACTTGAAAAAGCAAGGAATGTTACCATTAACGTTTGCCGATCCAAACGACTATGACAAGATCAACTCGGAAGACCGTATTACGTTGGAGATTTCGGGTGACAAATTTCAAGAGGGAAAGCCAGTTACATTGATTGCGAAGAGCAAGGAGGGTAAAAAGACAGAGATCAAACTCGAGCACACGTTCAATGAGCAGCACATTAGATGGTTCAAAGCAGGATCAGCGTTGAACTTGATTGCACAAGCTCAAAAGACTAAAGTTTAAATTTTCTGTCTTTTACTAGGTTGCTCCTCTTCGCACTAAGTTCTTCTCCCTCCCATTCTTACAGCCACGCTTCCTGGGGTGTTGCCGTGATTTCAAGATCATTTGCAAGGATTCAAGGTATCTTACCTCTAACATTTGTCGATCCAAAGGCTATGACCACGTTTCTGGAAGTGATACTGTATCGATAGTAGACTAACGTCACTAGCACCAGGGAAGCAACTACAATTAAAAATTAACAAGAAGGATGGAAAACAATTAACTGTATCATTGCAACATACTTTGAACGAAGGTCAAATAGAATGGTTCAAAGCAGGTAGCGCACTAAATAGTGTTGCAAAGCAAGTTAGAAAAAATTAAAATATTTATATAATGGAACCCTAGTGCCATTTCTTTTCACGTATCCATTTTGTGACAATAAACTTTTCACCTTTGATAACTGGTAATCCACCATGTAATGCGTTGGAATCTGTTTCACCATGCGGAAGTAAATTGTAGAACAATAAACCTTCTCCGCGTTTTGGTTTTACTTTTAGATTGATTTTTGGGAATATCGTTTCACCGCCCTCTTCTACTTCGTTCAAATATGTTATAAAAGTTGCCAATCGTTGTCCGCGTTCGACAATTGTTCTTTCTTGGTCTTCAGATAAATCTCTACGGAACCAATCGTAATGAGGTTTGTACTGTTGCGTTGGATTGTATCTCAACAAGTGTAGTTGTTCCATACTCTCGACTGGCATGTGTGTTACAGCGCTAATTTTTTTATCTATCCATTCTGAATCTTCATATGGAATCCAAGCGCCATAGGATGACCTATCCTCAATAGTTTTGCTGGCATTCTTACCAACGACTTGACTACGCACGAGATGGTCCTTTCCCATGTCGATAATCTTTTGACATTCTTCTGGTGTTAAGAAATTGTGGTATAAAAAGACTCTAGGTGACCACGAAAGAATTGTCATGTCTTTTTCTGGATTGTATGACTCGACAATCGGTGGTACAGCATCTAGAGCTTTCACTATTGGGATTGGTTCTATTTCTGGTGCTGGTGATGAACCTCGAAGTAAGAAAATATAACAAAACAATATAATCGAAGCAGCAATTACTGCAATGTATCTTGTACGTGCAGATGTGCGTTTGATTCTGCGAATAAAGCGTGCTATAGCACCTTTGCGACTGACTTTTGTTTTAGTGACACTGTTTGGCAGTATTGTCATTGTTATTGTTTATGTTTGCGTGGATGATGCCAAGTTTGTGGAAAAAGTGCAGAACTACAGACGAAAATAGTTATTGTTCAATTACAACACAGCAAAATGAGACCTGCTTAGTATGTTTGTAACGCAAACACGTTGCAAAACAATTATTTGAACATGGGTGTAACAGTGCAAGTCTTTTCTTCGTTGAACGTGCTTTTTCGATTACTATCTGTTGGACTAACCATGTACTCGGTTGCACCTGATTTATTCGTACAGTACAACGCATACAAGCAGAACAATGTACAAGATCTACACGTAACACCAGAATATTTTCGATACTTAATACCGACAGTGATGCTGCTGGGCGCCAATTTGATTTCTTTTCATCCATATTATGGCATCGTGCTATTGGCAGCAACAACTGCTGTTATATTTGCTTCTCCTGACGCATGTAACCCTACTGTTGGAGTCCCGTGTATGGTTTCCGATTATATGGCTGGATCGTGTGTATTAGCGTGGATGGTTCTAGTACTAGCTCATGCGTTTGAATGGGCCAGTCACCTACTTAAGAGACGCGAATGGGAGCGTAAGATTAAATAAATACTAGTTATAAAATGTGTGTTGAAAAACTTCCTGCTAACATGCCAAATCAATTTTCTACTAAATAACTTGATCGCGCGATTAAAAACTAAACTTTTACGTACTTGAGAACTGAACATTAACGTACAGTTCTCCAGCTTTTCTCTAACTTTAAAATTATTCCTAGTCTATTAGTATCTATCGAGTTCTTGGTATTCTTTGTAAGTTTGAGCTTTGCCGAGTAGTAATCGTCTCTAGTTATTCCTTAGGTTTTTTTACTCTTTTCTTTAGAGTCTCCGGTTCCTATTACCAGCGTATAAACGATCGAAATGACAAAACAAAAAGCTGCTAAGCATAGAACTACGTAGCCTGTACCGTAGCCATATGGAAGGGATGATGTCAGCTCGGCAATAAATGTTGTTGATGCCATGGTTGTGTAACAGAAATAGAAATGAAATTGTTACGAAGAGCTCAACCTAGAATATACTCATTAGACCACCTAACAGTTTTAGAAGTGAAACAAACGACAAGCAGAAGGCGTGTTACGATTAATAAAAAAGAGTACTGAATGCATAGTTGTCTTCGAGTGCAAATTACTACTTCTACGTGCTAAACCTCCCTGTTACATATTATCCTGATAAAGTACAGTTTACTTAGAAAATACAGACATTATGTCATCATCTAGCAGTTCATCCATATCGTCTTCAAAACTACGCTGCCGTATTGGACTTGCACCCTGTATTGTGTCGTTTAATGACAAGCTCTTTCGCGTATGTTTTGGTGAACGAATAGTATGCCTAAATGGTGGATCTTCTCTTCGCTTCCACTTTGAATCACTGTTTTCTTTTTTCATACTATGTGTTTGATCTTTCCATTTCCATTTACCTTCTTTTGGTTTGGAAACAGGTTTGCTAATCTTTTTCGGTGATGGTTTGACTTCTTTCTTTGCAACTTCTGGTTGGTACTCTTCGTCAGAAGAAACATCGTCGTACACAGACTTTCTCTTTGGTGGTGGCTTTGTTTTTGCAGGTGGTCTTTCGTTTCTTGTTTTTAGTTTTTCTTCTTCGCTTGAACTCCTGTACGTTTTAGCAGATTTCTTTGGTGCTGTTTTCGTGACTTGTTTTTTCGTTGTACTTCGCAATCGTACAGGTTTCTCTTCTTCGCTTGACAGATGCCTTTTTGGTGTTGTTTTTTTACTTGTCTCTATTGGTAACGACCGTCTTTGCTTTTTATCTACATGTGCGACTACATCAGGCTTTTGTTCTACAATTTCCTCAAAGTCATCAAAATAGTCATCCAAGTAATTTGACTTCCTCTTCTTTGAATCACGATTTGACTCAGATTTTCGTCTTGTTGGAATCTCTGCCGATTTTCGTCGCGTTTTCGCCACTCGTGATGTTTTCCTAGGAATTTCTGGCGAAAACGTTGGTGATACAGAATTTACAGGTGAATCTGATACTGGAGACTCATCATCACTCACTATTATTACATCATCATCTTGCTTATTTTGTTTAGGTGGCAATAATGCATTTTTTGGTTGTTGTAGTTGTTGTGGTGGTAGTAGTGTTGGTTTGGATTGCGTTACTGTTGGGTTTGTTAAAATCTCTTTCCAGTCGCGTGGCACACCCGTCAAAAAGGCTATTTTTATATGTTGAGGAATAGAATTGTCTTCCATGCCCTTCTCTTTGGCGCTATCTCCTATTAACTCGTACACGTTTCCGGATTTTGTTTTAAAAACGTTATTACTAATTCTTTCGACAATGTTAAAACTACGCCACGGTTTTTGATCGAATGGAGACCTGTTGCCTTTATAACGAACACATAGAACGCCATTTTCGTTGAAAAAGTCAGGATACCAGTTGAATAACTGCGTGCGAGTACGATTTTCTTCTGTTTGTGGTTGGTGTACTTGTTTAAAATATTCTGCGAATTGCGACCGAATAATATTGCTTTCCAACTTTATCTGTTCTTGTATGTCGGCTTCTGGTTTAACAGTAGGTGCAGGTGATGGAAAGTAAGACGGTGGAAATCGTGGAAGTGGTTGCGACGAGTACGCGACTTGTGAGGCACGTGGTGTTATCACTGGCCTCATGTTGTATTTGTAACGGCTAAAAATTACAAACTTTTGCATGACAGAGCTCTCATTTGCGATAGATGATCATGTTACTATCGATTATGCTTTTAAACAAGCCTTGAAGAACGTTGACAAAGTTACAGGAGTACCGCGTGACGCATTATCGTTAATTATGAAACAGTACAGCAATCACATTGTTCTAAACCAGTAGGGACGAGTTGGAGTTTTACGCGCTATACAAACAATCCACAGTCGGAAATAACACTACATCGCAACCACGTTTCTACAACTATGCGGAGAAAGCTAAATGGTCGGCGTGGAGTACACTCAAAGAGATGTCAAAGACAATGGCACGCTACAAATATTTAAACAAACTCATATTCTTCTGTATCGAGCCAAGTACACAACAAGACAACTTTTGGACAGACTTTCAGACACTTATTACACAATTCAAACGCCAAAATCAACATTTGCGCAGGCAAGAACAATTATACGCGGATAACTCCAGTTCTTTCGATGTAGAACTTCCAAGTGATATGCTACAAATAGGCGATGTCTCAACGTACGCGCCACTGATGTTTATCGATCCAAACGATGAAAAAATTATCAAACCACGCACAGAAGAAAAAGAAATAATCACTATCGGAGAGTTAAAAGATCGATGCAAAGAGATGGAAGAGTTTATCGTCTACGAAATTCGATTATTAAAGTATTCGTTACGAGAAAGTATGAAAAAGATCACCAATTTAGAGCATCAGACAAGAATAAGTCCTGATGAGAGCGACACCATATTAAACGAGAAACTAGATGAAATTCTACAAGATAGTGATCAAAATGTCAAAAAAGTTGTCGAGAATGTGAAACTAACATATCAAATGATAACAGACAAGATGGAACAGACCAAAGTATATTTTAATATTCGTTGACTAACAAAATAGCGTGAATTGGATCTACAGAATTCATATGTTAGAGAATCGACTTTGGTTGCAAACGTATTTAGCGGTCATAAGAGGAAACAAGGTTCGATTGGTGACCATGTGAAACCATTGGAAAGAGATTTGATGAGAATTTCTAGAAGAGAAAAGATACAGTGGTGGTGTGTCGTGCTGAGTGCATTGGCATCGTTTGGAATATTAGAATTCTTACTGTATCGATTATTGAGAAAGTGGAGATAGCAAGGCTGATTGACGACAGTCAATGATTAAGCAAGCACAACCACTAGGCATAGACAATTTGAATGTACTTTAATCGCGTTCTGTTTTCGATCTAATTTCTGTTCCATCAAATCTCAATTCTTACAGTTGGCAAGAAACGAAACAATGCTGACTAAGAGATAATGGCGCACTAGTTTGTAGTTAGCAGGAGTTTTATGTCTACAACGAGAAGCGCACGTATTTGGTGATTGTCGTTGGTTATCATGACGACTGACAAGTTAAAACGGCTAACAAAACGCGAACTAGAGATGAGTTTCAGCAGACTTATCATGGGTAGTGTATTCCGTGTTTTGGCTATCACTGGCTATCTTCTGATGATCGTGTTCTATACTGTCAATTTCTTCTCAGGCGCTGACAACATACCATCGGTCATAGTTTCACTGGCAATGCTTTGCTGTTTGTTGGTTCGAGTTTATGGAAATAGCAAATTTCAGGTCGGATTGGCGATGATGACTTTTTGCTACCTGTCCATCGTTCCAACATTCATCCCAATTCTTCCCAAGATCTACCCTTATGAATTATATCTAGTCTTTCCAGGTCGGGATTGGAGAGTGCTCTTAAGTCCAGCCAAGTTAATACCATGGCTTTTCGACATGCTGGTTCCATCGATTTTATGTGCGATTTCTTGGAGCGCGATTCCGTGTGCTGTAGCGAGCACAATAATATCGTACAAGAACACGCCTTCAAACAAGCACGATCGCTTTGCTTTCGTTGTGGTGGCATTTATGGCTAGTTTACTACTGCTGAACATTCCTCTAATATCACTACAATACAACCCAAACCTGTACAAGAGTGGCGTAACATTTAATCAACCACAATTACTTCAGCTAATCGTTGGAGAGCCTTTGGACTTGTACTATCCAGTTGGTGTCAAAACAGTTGCCGTCACAGCAATTAACACACTATTTCGTCCATACATGCACCGTATTCGATTTAACGGACCTTCTTGGAGGGGTATTGATAGTGCAGAGAGTGTAAGTGGTCGAGATTTGTACCTCAGCCATTGCCCAGAGATATTAGAACAAAAATACAATGTCGTCGAGCATAATGGCTTTGCAGAGATTGAAATTCATGAACGTTACAAGGCTACATCACATGAGCTATCGTATTCCTTTGTACTACCTGACTATGCAGTACCTACTAGTATATCCGTTGGTGAAAACAGTAAAGAGTACGAGTACACAATCTCGCCAAAAATGGCAGCAAGACAGATGTATGAGGAGCAAATAGTGTCACCAAAAAACTTTATTGCACTAGTGGAGAAGACAGGTCCTAACACGTATAAAATTAGAGTGTTTAGGAGGATGAACTTTTCTATGTGGTTCAAGTTTAAAACTTTGCCAAGACAAGCACAAGATGGCAACTGGGAATGGCCAATGCCTAAGCTACTCTCTGCATATGCGTATAAACCAGGTGCTGAATCCTGGCTACCAGAGAGCTTACCTGCTCAAATTACCACATTCAAAGGACTGTCTAGTACTGTACGTACGGGTAACAGTGCGTGCAAAGTGCAAGTCAAATCAGCTCCTGTAGCGAGTGCTAGGCAGAACATACTTGTACTCATTTCTCCAGATAGGAGTGTACAAACAAAGTATCGAAAGACTGTCAGAGAGCTTGTTCACTTGTTGTCACAAAAGCATGATGTAACAGTGCGTGTTCATGGTGGTGAAACATACCCAGCTGTACAATTTCTCAAGTGGTACTCGGAAGAAAAAACAATGACAAACGAAGATTTTGACTATTATAGGTATGTTGTACCTGAAATCTATCTATCAGAAATGTTGTGTAATGTATGGTTCGACTATGATCGTATTATACCTGTACTAGCGTGGACGGACTCGTTTTCTGATATTTCAAAAGTTGAAATAGATCACTGTAGTTTGAATCATGTTACAGCTCCATTGAGTATTCTTATGCCAACTATACCTACTAGTTTACAGCAGTCCATGCAAACACAAAGAATCGTGCAAAAGACATCAGTTCTTACAAATAGCGTAGTGGAGCTAATAGATCACATTGAGCGCGATAACAAAGCTGCAGTCATGGTACAAGGAAACTACGCAGTAGATGTAGACTGTGAAACGATAGAGCAATCAGCAGAGAATGATCCTTTTGCTCCACTGGCCGCGAATCTCTTGGTGAACTACGCACTCAAGGAGAATAATGTAAAAATTCAACAGGCATTTGAAATGAATCATGCTAATGATCCCAATATACTTTCTAGGGTGCACAGCATCGCAAAACAGTATGGAATAGTTACGTACTATTCGTCTATGATAGCAATGGTAAATGACCAACACAAGCTACAATCAAAAGAGTGGAGAGCCCAGTACAACGACAAGTTTTACATAAAAGATCAATAACGCTATACTTCAATTAGTACACTTAATCTTTGTCAACCAAATGAACGTTATTTCTGCCTCTACCAAAGACACCAACTTGTACAATCTGAATGGCGAGAGTAAGATAAAACTCAGTGTCACACAAAAGGTATCGAGTGCCTTCACAAATGGAGAAACACCGTGATAGCAGCTTCCATCGACGCAACAATTTCACAGTGGAATACTCACGATAGTTCGCTGATACATCATTATAAATCTCACAAAGATACTGTTAGATCACTTACTACACTTGGAGACGAAAACAAAGTCCTCATATCGGGTTCTTGGGATAAAACGATTAATGTTTGGGACTTAGAACAGAAAACTCTACAACATACGTTACCTACAGACGATACAACTCACGAATCAAATTCATTTATTAGTCTATGCCACGTAGGAGAAAATACTGTCGCCTCTTTAGATTTTCATGGACAAGTAAGACTAATAGAACTTGGATCAGCTCCCACATTCTCACAATCGTGGAGTCTCGACGTCAACGAACCTTCATACATGCAGAGTATCTGTCACTCTAGCTCTCTACTCTTTACTACGCTAAACAGTAGTGTTATCTCAGCGTGGGACATCAGAGAGAACAAGAAGGCTTTCCAACTTTATGGACAAGGTGTAGTACTACAAATGAAAGCAGATGGCGACCAACTGTACAACGTGTCAAAAGATGGAACATTGTCAATGCACGATATCCGAGCAGCTCATAGCGAGTGGACTGTAAAAACTGGACACGGTGTAGCCTATTGTCTCGATGTATGTGATGGGGATGTCGTTACTGGAGGTGGTGACAATACAATCCGAGAATGGAATGGATCAGTTAGTAGCGTTGACTATGAAAATGTACAAGAAGGTGGAAAGGGCGTAACAAGTGTAGTAGCTGTTTTATAACAAGATATTATCTATTAATTCATATTTTTTCATTGTATTGCTCAACCTTGTCATCTTCAAACTCCACAAAACTTCATGTTTGCACCCTACAATAACATCACTGAAGCGCTAGTACGTTTGCTGAACATTTTACTGACTGTTTAGTTTGGTTCAGAGACATTAGACGAGTCGCTACGCGTTCTTGCCGACATGCTTTATCAACGAGTAAATGCAGACAACATAGAGGTACAAATGACGACTAAAATTTATATTCTCAGATAGAAGGTAAAATAGGCAAGATGATGAAGAAGGGAGGCCAAGATACACCTTTATTCATACCACAAGTTCGAACAGAAACAATTTTAAACGATCCACAGTCGTATTTTAAATCTACACTTACACTACACGCGTTTGATAACCTCAATCGAATGATGAACGAACGATTCAAAGTTTTACACGAAGTATGCAGAGTTTTTTCATTAACAACGTAGAACAAAGAATATCACGGTCCAAAAATACAGTACTCGAAAGTCAAAGAGATTGATCAATTCTTTTCAAATGGCAAGGAATCTATACGTGTATCTCTAGATCCAACAACATTGGAACCAAAGCGTGCTATCCAAAAGACAAAACTACAAAGCATAGACTTTTTATGTCCTCACAACCCATGGGATTTCCGAATTACTGTCAGTGAAGAAAAGATTGTCGACATGCCTGATTCGAGTTATCACGTTACGCATGAACGATCCAAAGATCGACTGAGCTACTCGTTTGACATTTATCAGATCGATATCACAGTAGTGAAAGATAGAAGAATACACAATGGCACGTTTGGAGAATACAATCAACCTACATATGAAGTCGAAATGGAATGTTCAACAGATGCGTTTCTGAAAGAGAAAAAGTTGATGATGGAAAAATCCAATAACAATTTTACAGGAATGTGCAAGAGTAAGCAAAATAATGGTGATCTAATACGTTATAGATTTTTTATCGACTATGAGAACGTTGGCAAAACATAGTGGGACGAAACCAAAGGTAGAAGCGTCCAAACGGAAAGAGAACGAAAATGATCTGAAACGAAGAAGAGTAGACACTGACCAATAAAAGATGAAACAGATCATAGTTTATTCTCCAAGCATAGTCATCACAAAGCACGTGTATGCACCAGTACCAACTGCGCATACATGTTTTCCTTTTAATGTGTGAACAATTGTAGGTACATGTGTCTGGCTAACCCCATGCCTACCCAACTGTTTGTTGCTATTTGATCCAAACGACAATAACTCGTGCTCATCTTTCTGGTTAGTACACTATTCATGCAATACCTGTTATTACGTATGTATGAATCCATCCACCAGCAATGGAAATGATATTGTACTTTTGCAACTCTGTAACGAGTTTTGGTGTAGAAACATTTGCCAAGTCCTCAATACCAAGGTTTTGATACGAGTTCCAACCCCATGCGTATACCTCTCCATGACCTATGTGTTAGTAGTGATCATATACTTACGAGTGAGAGCAAAACTACTATACCCAGATGTTGCTAGTTGTATAATGTTCTTATTGCTTAATGTAGGTAAAAGTGTTGGCACCTCTCTTCCAGTTGTATCTCCAACTCCCAATTGACAATCACTACGTTGTTAATGTATGTATTTTTTGTACCCGTTTTGTCCAAACGCGTATACGTTGTCATCTTCAGTAAGCGCTATTGTATGGTATCTTCCTAACGCAAGTGTTTTCACATTCTTCAATGGAATCAACATGGGACGAGTTTTAGTTTCTGTTCCAGGTATGCCAAGTTGATAACTAGACGTTAGTTGTGTACAAGTTATAGTACTTGTGATTCCATCCCCAACCATAGATGAGTCCATCATTTGTCGAGCAAATACAGTATACTTCATCTTTGAATCCACCAGTGAAGATTTGTTTGGGAGTAAAGAAAAGAGGCACCCGTTGTGGAGTATCTACCAATCGGCAATGCCCGAGACCAAGTTCGCCGTTGGCGTTATAGCCCCATGCATAAAGTTCATTGTCATCTACATGTAAGTAAATTGTTTTAAGTACCTGTGAGGGCAAAAGAATGTGTTCCACCGAAACCAGATGCTATTTGGACTACTCGTTTGTGTTTAAGTGTTTGTATGAGAGTTGGTTCGATATTTGATGTGGAACCAGTACCTAACGCTCCACTACTTGCTTTACCACAAGAGTAAATCCCTTCTGTTGTTAGAATGAGTGTATGCTCTTGGCCTCCACAAACTTTAATTATTTGTTTTCCTATGAGCGATTCCATAACTTTTGGTAGCGGCTTTGTTTCTATATCATGACCACACTGTTCTTGGTTATATTTAATAAAAGTATATTACTTGAGAGTATTGATTGTCTCCAAACGCCCAAACATACGGGTAGGTTACTTGTTTTGTTGTTGCTCGCAGTGCGAGTTTTAAAATTCTTGTTAAATCGTGTTCTGTAACACTTCCATGATTGGTACAGGATATGAAGACGTCAGCGAACTTTTGCATTTTTGTTTTACAACTATGCATATTCAACTGCGTTACAGATCCCGAAAACACAGTAAAGAGATCGCTACAGAAAGTAATGGTCATCTCAAGTCTCCCAAAATAGCTGGTTGAGATAGCTAAATTATTACACCTTTTGTTTTATGAATGTGTTGACCAAGCTGTCCTGGTGGGTGAGTCTATATATCATATTGATAGCACCATGTCATCGTTGTGTTGATAGTGCTAAGTTACTTCATTTCAAGACTGCTCAAGCAACAGACGAATTCATTATCATGCGATATGGCATTGATGCAGGTAGTGGTTACAACTAGGTGAAGATGAACTTCAAGTTGCGACACTACATTGTGCGTTTCCTCACAATTTCCATGACATGTGGTCAGCTTATCTTTTGATTGTCTATACAAGTCGCGATTTTAATCTACATCATTTGACATCTTGACTTGGGTGCTTGGTCAGTTATTGTCTCTTCTACAGTAGGAATAGGTTCTTTTCTACAAAAGTTAACCAACAACAAAAATCTTACGGATTATCTAACACATGTTTGACGATTCTTCTCGTCATACGGTTCACGTCGTTACTATTGTTAATATCCAAAATCATGAATTCGTATCCTTTCTCATGACATGTTTTCTTTGCTTTTTCTACATCTTGGTGAGACCACTCGATCACTTTTTTCTCTTCTGGCCAACAATAATTCAATCCACAAATGATGAACGGAACAGTTTCTTTTGTTGTTGCTTGTCGCCCATCTTCCGCGACTTCTAGTGCCGAGTTAAATGAATCAAGTTTGTGATTTTCATTGTAGCATGTTGTTGAGAATAAACAACATGCCATGTCTGCACCGCGGTAGTAAGATCTCGTAATTGTGCGAAAGCGTTCAGGACCGCTACCGGCACACCAAAGCTGTAATTTTGTGTATCTATCCTCAGTACTCCAATGCATAATTTTCTATGTTGTTAGAGTATCGATAAATACGTACAAAGTCGATCCCAATCATGTGATAAGGTTCTGTGTTAAATGTGCCAGTCTAAATTGTTAATTCTTTGAGTATTCGAACCTCTAACCACTCTGTAAGTCTGAATGTAAGCGTAGGGAAGTGTGTGCTAATCAATAAAATCTTCTGTACCTCTTTATACTTCGCATTCTGATTGGCAACCCTTTCAAAAGGTAGTAGACATAGTACTTTCGAGACTAGTTCTGTGTATCGCGCAAACGGTGAGCTTCCTGTCTCGTACTCGTATCCATCACGTTTTAAAATGTACATCCAAAATTCATCGTTTTCTTTGTCGAATAGCGAGTGGATTTCATATGACAGCATTCCTAATCGTAGTACAACGTCTTGTATAGGTAGATAATGCGCAACAAGAGACCATACTTCTGTTGGTACACCAATTAGAACCTCGTCTGCTGATGACGACATTTTGTTTACAATTATGAACAACAGCAGGGTGTGTTGGGCACCTCGAGTACGCTCATATGTAGAGATAGTGAACCTGTTGGTTCGTTTAATAAAAATTACATTCCTACACTAAATACTGTTCCGTTATGTCTCCTCGTGCACAAAAGTAGCGTACACAGGGAAATGATCTGAAATATCACCTGACTGTAGCACTGTTGCATTAACAATTCTTGTCTTTTTCTCATCTTTTAGTTTGTAGAAAATGTAATCAATTGTGCAATTACCAGACGTCGTTGGTCTTCTACTCGCTTTTTGTTTCTGTGATATGTATCCTACGCTATCAGTCATTGGTATCATTTCCACAAATGAACGCAAAATTGTCGAATTGGGTGATAGATTCAAGTCACCAACAAGAAACATGTCCTTCTCGATTGGTTGTGCGCTTAGTAGGACTTCTGCTGTCTTTTTGACTTGCTCTAGTTGATCACGTTCAGTCGTACTAAAATATGCATTGAAGAAGTACATCTTCCGTGATTCGTTCCGTGTTGATGTATCTAATGTCAACTCTAAGAGTAAACTTTTGTGTACGGATGATGGAAGAATGTGGAATTGATTTTCCATGATAGGTATAGATGATAGTGCTGATGCGCCAAGCGTGCAATCTCTTGGAGAAGGTCCATAGTATTCATACATGTTTGTGTGGAATGATAAATACTCCATCAAGTCACAATTACCAGAAATGATTCTTGTCGTGTCGCTCTCTTGTAATCCTATTACTTGTGCTCCACTTTGTACGATTATCTTTTCGATAGATCTAAAGTTGTTTCTCTTGTTCAGTCCAAACCCTTGTCGAACGTTGAAACTCAAAAACTTAAAGTTTCGTTCAATGATGGCTTCTTCACTAATGTTTGGTTCAGTGCTGAACCGTGAAGGTACTCCTAATAACCGTACAAACATGGAAGGTATAAATCCAACGAAAATGAGTACGATGAGTAGTGTTAACATTCTTCTGTTCGCTGTGGGTATCGTTCTAGATTTGCTCTCGTGTTGTTGAATCTTCAAGCGAGGTCTTCTGATCAACAAGCGCCGTAAACCAGCTGTAATCAATGATGAGCTCATCATTAGACAAATGTATGGCTTCTCTTGGAACATGTGCTGTAGGAACGGTGCAAAGTGCGTCCATGGTATTTCTGGTATTGTTACAAACATAGTAGTAACAGCAATTTGAGCAAAGTAGATGGTAGCAGCAGCCAACATTGTTATTCCCAAACTCAAATCTGAGCCTGCGTGCGATCGTACGTCCAACGTGACGATCCACATACTTGGTAAAACAGTAGCCATAACGAATCCACCCAAACATAGTATGACGAGTATATTTGTTACCAAATTGTGGTTATTGGGAACAAATGATAATACACATGCTGACATGATTAGCATGATACTTCCGATGACCGATTTGAGTATATTACTGACATTCGCGATGATGACACCCAAAGTTGCAGCCAATAGTATCAGTATATTGTATGGATATGCAGGAAGCATAGCCCATCTTGGAATAATCGAAGACGATGTGAAGAGCCAGTGCGTGATAAATAACAATGAACCTAACGCCAATCCTCTCGACAACGCAACCAATCCAAATTGTAGTCCTGCGACGAACTTTTGTCTATTGTGATTGTCATTCAACTCTGGTTCGAAATCTGGACTATCTTCCATGAAACTATTTGGATCAACTTCCATGACATGTCTTGACTCATCGACAACTTGCAATGGTTCGTCTATCTCGACAAAGTGAGTAATTAGTTCTTCTAGTACGATAAAACTGATGAGTACAGTGCTGACCAGTACGACACCAGTAGTCATTGGCCATCCATGGTCTCCTAAGAACAATGGACTAAGTGAGGCGTATCCGAACCTGAAATAGAGTAGTAAGAGCCATCCTAAAAGTACGCTCCAAATCTGACGTTCTCCTCGACGATTTGACATGGACCGCCCTTTGTCGAATGAAATATCTCTCATGCTGCACGATAATTGAGTCCATGCTGCTCCAACACCCATACCAATCATGACAACGCGTACTTCTTGTCCGATAAAATTAAAGTTGGAAACGACTCCCATTAACTGAACAATATAGAAAAATGGCTTCCGTAGTAGTGTTATGACTGTTGCAGTTGTGCTCCATTTTAAATTAATGTAACTCTTCATGTAGTCAACGTTTGTCTCCAGTCTGTGAAGGTCTATGTCGTCGTATTGCGTATCGTCATCATAAATAGTTTCAGAGATTCTTTTCGCTCGTTTTGACTTTATCCAAGTAAATATTGCCAAAGAAAAATGATAAACAGATGGAAAAAATAATAGTCCTGCAATTACTGACAGTGCTGATAACGCTCCCTCTAACGATAGTGCATAAATAGAGGGAACCAATTCTATCATCAATGACCACATGACAAAACCTAAAAAATAAGTTTCTACTCCAAACTTCTTACCAAACCAAACATCTGAAACTGCGTTTAACCACCAGAATAGTTGATTTTTTTGTTTAAGTCGTAGTATAGTGCTGTGCGATATAACTTCAGAGTCCTCCATCGCGGAGGCAAACGTAAAAGATCTTTCGTGAGCGTGGTTTGCGAAAATTTTTCAACTGTTCTTATGAGGAGAAATTAAAAGCGGCGCAGTACCAAAAATATGAATTGTCCGTAACTGACGTTTGACGTAGTAATCGTGATTCCAAAAATCTAGCCGTTATTTTTTTTCTCACCAAGATTCTGAAGAGGTACTCGTAACGGTCTTGATAATTTTCAAACAAACACAGACATGACCAAGTCCGAAGACTCACCAAAGGCTGTTAAGAGCCCTGAGATGAAGGCTCCAGCTTCACCAGCCATTTCCAAGATACAAAAGGCTTCCAAGACTTCACCATCAAAGAAACAAAGTCCCATGTCAAAAAATATTTTAATGAGAATGTTGTCACCATCTAAGAAAGAACACTCATCACCACGCAAACATATTCCACGACTACTTCGTTTTGGCAAAGGCAAAACAGCCAAAGATATTGAATCAAATCCAAACAAGGAGAATGGAGAGGAGGGTGCTAAACAAGAAGAAGAAAGCGAAGACTACTACACACGTACTGATTGGACTGACACTGCAACAGAAAGTACATATTTTGGATACGACGAAGATGAAGACCAAGAAGATGACTATGAAGTCGATCCGTCAGTCATTGATACTTTTGGATTTGACGTACCACATAGACGCCACCTCACACCTAGGAAAGTGAACGTTCAAGCGAAACAACGTTCACTCATCAAGGACGGTATTCAACTAATCAAAACCTCGTCGGCGAGACATTTGAAACGTACTCCACAAAAGGTTGTCACTCCACGTAAAGAGGAACCAACACCAGACGATCTATGCACTATGAGCGTTGCAGATAAGATTCTAGAAGAGTGGGCAAGTCAAGGTGGAGTAAGCCTTGACGATCTAGCCTCAACAACTACCGCTGTATAAATTAAACCTTTTCTTTTAGTTCATACAATTGTTTAAATAATGCCAAAGCTGATATTTTGAGTCTTTGTTCAGCAATCATGACATCGTGATCACCCATGACAACTCCATGTTGTTCAGTTTGCTCTAAGAGTGGCCATTGTGTGGCTTGTATCGCTTCCTCGTAGTCTATTGCACCATGGAACAATGCAAGTGAAATGATTGCAGATTCAGTTGTCTCAACTAGCGTATGAAGAGTTGCCAATTCGTGTGGTTTCAATTTGTCCAACACAACTGTCAAATCATGTAAGATGTCGTCTTTTTGCGAAAAGTCAATGTTGCTCTTCGTTGTGTATCGTGAAACAAATGCACTTCTTGCTGCGTATTGTGTTGGATCTGGAGCAAAATATTCACCATCAAATACTTTCAGTGGTGCACCGTATTTTGCTTCAAACCACTTGACTAGTGGGTTCCAATGCTTTTCTACTTTGTCGCGTTGTTTCATTCCCTCACGATGGCAAACAAATTCTGCGTCAAAGAATCCAATAATTGTCTTTTTTAACTTTGACCCAGTATCATTTGGTTTGTCGACTACATCTTGTACTTTAACAAGAATATCGCTCTAGTATGTTAGTAAGTATCTTATTCTCTTACCAGTGGAAGAGTGTTTGGCCGAATAAATTCTTGTTGAAGTTCCCACTCACCGACAACAGCATGTGCAAGTGTTAAATTAGGTATGATCACAACGTTGTTAGTTGTTAATGAACGGAGGTATTGTTCTTGTCCGATACGAACAATGTGACCAGTTTTGCCACCAAACTCGTAGTTTTCGATCGCAACACTTCTGTAGAATCTTTGGTTTCTATCATCGCGTGAATACAATGGTGTGCTTTGTCTTCCCCATTTACTACTCTCATCGCTTAGAGCATCTTTTGCGCCTTCTTTAATATTTTTTTGTATGTTATCCAAGTCCTGCTTCTCTGGTGTATATTCTGGATTACGTAGCATTTCGTCGAATAGTTTAAAAAATTTTTCGCGTTCTTCTACTGCTTTTTTCTGCGTTGGTGTTAAATCATCACGGTAGTATTTTGGCGTGGCGACTTCGTCATTATTAAAAAGTCTAGTCGCAGATGTAAACGTTCTTTTAACACTTCGCGTTATCCGTAGAGCATATCTTGCCCTGTTGAGCATCATGATTGTTGTTTAACGGTGGGTTGTAAAAACAAATTTATTTTCCAACTTTCTTGTTCTCTGTGAAACCAGCTCTGATAAGTACGTTCTTTCCATGTCTATTGTCTCCATTGTAGATATATGAGACTGCTTGTGGCATTGTGTGCTCAAATCCTGGTGGGACTACTCTTTCGCTCATTCTGTCATAATCTAATCGACGCGATTTGTCATACTGTCTCTTGCTAACAATCATAAATATGGTTCCATTAAATGAAAAGTAATAATCACTTGGATAGCAAGAGGTTTCCAAATTCACACCTTGTTTCCCTCTCAATTGATCCAATTCGTCTGACCTTGGGATATTTTCACAAAATGTAAGATCAATGTCTCGCGTTGCTCATTTTCAGAATGGCATTTACTGTGCCGCTTGTTAATTGTACACACGATTCCAGCTTTAACACTCTAATGTTCTTACACTTTCGAGCGAGTGTTTCTATCGCAGCGTCCGTGATCACATCACAGTAGGACAAATCCACTTCTTCTAGTTCATCTCCAGCATATTCAGCGACTTGATTTACAACTTGATCCGTAATGCTGTTCGCATGTTCATACATGATGCAAAACTTTTTCTTGTCGTACTTATCTAACATTGATGCAACATCTATATGCCACTGTAGCTCTTCTTGTACTTCTGGAACAGCACGTAATCCTGTGTATGTTCCAAAGCAGTGTTGTATTTTGTTATTATTTCTTGCATGTACAAACATCTTTCGTACTTGACATCTAACCGCAGGACCAAACTCGCTTTGTCGCGGAATAACTAATCTATCAATAATTATATTCCCTTTGAATGGTAATATCGCCGTTACAATTTCAATTGGATGATTATTCTTCAACATGTCACGAAGATCCGTTGTGATGCCGACAGCCGCGTACACTTTGTCCTCGTACATTAGTATCATTGATTGCTTCATGTGAAACGTTCTAGTATAAAGTTTGCCCACACGAAATGATCTCGCCATCCTTTGATAATGTCCAGCTCTTCTTGACTAAAGTTGTTTGGATTTTCCTGTATGAATTTCGAAAAGTAGATTGGTTTGGTGTACAGTGTCTGCACAACTTTAATCTTTTGTGTATGCGAGGTATCGTTGTGATAGTGGCTTTGTGTTATAACATTTGGCAAAACTTTGTCTTCCTTGCAGACAAAGTACTGAAGAGGAATCATTAATTTGAAGAATAATCTCGCGTCTTCGCTGGTGAGGATGCGAGGATGTTCGTTGTGATATACAACCTCTGCATGTCGTGGCACGAATGGAATGGGTAATTGGTTTTGCATCTGTTTGGTCGATTTCTTAGCTTTTTCTCGAACCTCTTTTAACTCGTTGCATTCTAATTTGTGTCGTTTCCAATCCTGAACAATTAGTTTCATCAATAAAACGCACCGCTACTTGACAATCTCTTGAGCAATACGCTATCGCCTTACATCCTGAGCACACTGGCCCTCCAGGTTTCTTGCATGTGAAGCACTGTTTGTCCATTTCTATTTTTAATTTGTTCACAAGTTTACAAAGTTACAATTTATTCAAGATTTTGCAGATGTACTCCAAGTATTCTATAGTTCTATTCGTGTAAGTATTGAACATTGATTCTTACCTCTAGATTTTGATTTGTGCTCCAATCTTGGACAATAGAATTTCCATCTACTTGTTTGTCACCAATGTTAAATAGTCCAGTTTGCAAGTCTTCATGAAACTCGCTAGTAAAAGAAAGTCCATTCGCAAATGTAAACTTGGCTTTCAAATCTTGTTTCTTATCATTCTTGAACTGTCCCTCATACTTGCTCCCATCAGCGTTAATTAAGACACCGTGCCCGTGTTTTCTACCATTCTTCCATTCGCCGTCGTATTTTGTGCCGTCTTCAAGAGTTAGAACACCATGCCCATGTTTCCCATTCTTTGACCACTCCCCTTCGTAGACACTTTTATCAGAGTTTAATTGTTTACCTTTGCCATGTTTCTTATCTGCTAACCATTCGCCGTTGTAGTGACTACCATCATTACTGTGTAGAATACCATGTCCTGTCTTTTTATCAGACACCCATTGACCTTCATAACGATTTCCATTTGTCGAGTGAAAGATACCTGTGCCATTTTTAGTGTCATCTTTCCACTCTCCTGTATATTTTGCACCGTCTGCGTAAATGTACTCGCCATTTCCATTTCTTTTGCCGTTTACCCACTCACCAGTGTAGGATGATCCATCTGCGTATGTAAACGTGCCAGTGCCATTTCTTTTATCGTCTCTCCACTCGCCGACGTATTTTTCAGTGCTGTCTTTGTATGTGAAAGAACCTTGGCCGCATTTCAGGTCGTTAACAAAATGGCCATCGTATTGGTTGCCGCTCGCATACGTATATAGACCACGATACATTGAATCTGATCTCCACTCGCCTTCGAAGCGAGAACCATCTCTAAACGTCATAGTTCCAGTGCCAAATTTCATGTCACTCTTCCACTCGCCATCGTACACGTTCCCATTCTTATATTTCATGACTCCGTTTCCTGTACGTTCTACGTCACCTGTGTATTCACCAAGAGGATATTGGACTTGCATTTTTTGTGTGACAACAGACGGCAGTCTTGTAAAGTTGCATTTGAATGCTTTCCAGTGGCTGTCGTCGTTCTTCAGCTGGGGTCAAAACACTGCACCGACGTGTGCTCCAATAACTACTCAAGTGAAACTAAAATTCATACTTATAGGTAAATAAGAACGCATTAATTTCAATTTAGGTGCCACAAGTGTAGGAAAAACTTCGATTATGCACCAACTTGCATACAAAAAATGGGTACCAGTGTTACCAAATACAATAGGGCCATGCGATTTTCCACGAGCCAATATAAAAGTTGGGGAGAATGATGTACAACTTGTAATTTGGGATACAGTACTATTATCGCAACATCTAACACTTTAGGCTGGACAGGAACGATTTGGCTCTATCACAAAATCATATTACAGAGGAGCAAATTTAGCTCTATGTGTCTATGACATCACAAGCCGTTCTTCTTTTGAAAGTGCTCTTAGTTACGTACAAACACTCAAAGAGCACCGACAGTGTACAGTGATACTTGTTGGAAACAAGATTGACCTGATTGCCAATGCGAATGTTTCTAGGTATGAAGGGAAGACAGCTGCCTTTGAACGTGGTTGTTTGTTTGCTCAGGTAACAGCAAAGAACAGCATCGAATTAATTAGAGTAATAAAAGAAGGTGTAATGCACCTATTTGACCGGGTTGCAACTGGTGAAGTTAACATTGAGGCGCAAATAAGGTGGAAAAAAAGAAATCGAACCAAAACAAATTTGAAGTCCGAGATGAAACAAGCAAAAGACAAGAAAATATTTTGTGATGCAGATATTAACTTTAGCCTGTAACAATGTGAAGCTACAAGCACAATGGAAGAGCAGACTTGCTGAAGCTATAGGCAGCCCAAGAGACTGTGTAAAAATGGAAACTTACTTCATGGTGTATTTGTATCTTCAAAAAGGAAGCAAGCCACTACGCAAACACGACTGTGCGGTAGTTACCAACGTAAAAACAATAAATGTAAACACCCTCGTCTGGTCTTCATGTGTTGTTTGCATTCCAAATTGCCTCAGTTGACGAGCCATTCTTAGATTTTTTTCCTAGCAGCCAACCCGGAATAAATACATCATTAAATAATTTAAAACATGGCGACAACGACACAGAACAATCGCAACGGTATAAAATCGTATTATGTTTCAAAGATTGATGAACAAGAGATCATCTTACGGTAATTTGAAAAATCAATAATATTTAATATTCGTTCCAGAGACGTAATCGATAACAGTCGAAGATTGCAAGCGTCGCGTAATGATTGGAACAGTAGAGGTACAGTGGGATCGATTCATTTCTAACAAAAACAGTACGTCTATTAAAGGAGGAGCTACAACTTTTGCAAGAACCAGGAAGCTATGTTGGAGAAGTTGTCAAAGTAATGGGAAAAAACAAGATTCTCGTCAAAGTAAACCCAGAAGGCAAATACGTAGTAGATGTTGACAAATCAATCGATGTATCAAAACTATCACCAAATACTCGTGTCGCGCTACGAAACGATTCATATATGCTACACAAAGTTTTACCAAACAAGGTCGATCCCTTGGTCAGTTTGATGAAAGTCGAGAAAGTACCAGACGCTACATATGAAATGGTAGGAGGTTTGGATCAACAAGTCAAAGAAGTAAAAGAAGTGATCGAACTACCAATCAAACATCCAGAGTTGTTCGAGAGTTTGGGTATTGCACAACCAAAGGGAGTTCTCATGTATGGACCACCAGGTACTGGAAAAACACTACTAGCAAGAGCAGTTGCGCATCACACAGATTGTACATTTATTAGAGTTTCTGGATCAGAACTTGTGCAAAAGTATATTGGTGAGGGTTCTAGAATGGTTCGTGAGTTGTTCGTCATGGCGAGAGAACACGCACCTTCTATTATCTTTATGGACGAAATCGATAGCATTGGAAGCAGTCGTATTGAATCCGGTGGAGGAGGAGATTCTGAAGTACAACGTACCATGTTGGAATTGTTGAATCAGTTGGACGGTTTCGAAGCTACACAAAGTATCAAAGTTATCATGGCTACAAATCGTATCGATATTTTGGATCCTGCTCTTTTGCGTCCTGGTCGTATTGATCGTAAGATCGAGTTCCCAAATCCAAACGAAGAGGCTCGTTTAGATATTTTGAAAATTCACTCTCGCAAGATGAACTTGGTTCGTGGTATCAATTTGCGAAAAGTTGCAGACATGTTGGGTGGTGCATCAGGAGCAGAAGTTAAAGGTACATGTACAGAAGCTGGTATGTTCGCTTTGAGAGAAAGACGTGTACATGTTAATCAAGAAGATTTGGAATTAGCCGTGGCAAAGGTACTTAAGCGTGGTGATGAGAAATCTGTATCCATTAAGAAACTATGGCGTTAAATGCATTACAGAGTGCTGTAAATTCTTTAATTCCAAACAATTCTCCAGCTTTTTACAAAAATGCAAACTGCAGTTGTGGTTGTACACCAAGAATGTCAAACTTGTGCACCACACTCAATGCTTGCTCTTTCGACTTTCTTAGCAAGAACTCTCACAAAATCAAACACGAGAAAGTGGATAGGAACTATTGGAATTGTTACACCTACACATCTACTATTCTATGACACTTTCACTCACAGAATTCGGAAAGAGGAAGAAGTTAAAATATATTCGCTCATACAACTCGATAGTGGATTAATAATCACTGCGAATACAGACAATTTTATACAGTGTTGGGACTCCGAGACTTTTCGGTGCATTAGAAAAATCAGAATCGAAAAATCAAACCCAGAATGTTTGTTAAAGATAAACGACAAACTGGTACTTGTGAAACTCCCAAGCACGCGATTAATTCTGAATGTCTTGTCTGGAGAGTATTCACAGTATGATATGGAAAGATCTTCGATAAACGACATGTTAGTGAGTTGCCAAGGTATACTAGTGAACAGATCAGCAAAAGAACTACATTTGCATAACATTTTTGACAACACAAGTAACACTTTACCATACGAAAGTGTCAACCTCCGATATCTCACAGAAATAGAGCCCAACTTGGCAGTTGTTGTCAGCGCATACAAGAATTTAATGTTTGTCGATTTGGAAAAAAGTCAAGTCATTCGTGAAATACCTATACATAACAATGAACAACTCATGGGAGTGTCAGATATGGTGTCTATCGGTAACTCTGAATTCTTAATGAATACCATCTACAAGCACGAATATTTGGATCATGTTGCGTTACGATACAATCGTATTGGACAGTGTATACAATCAATGAGCATAAACAATTCGACTAGTTTTAGGTATGTACAAGAGTACAAGTATATCATCACTACGAGTACATCACCACACGAAATCATTATTTATGATCTAAAGAATGAGAGACTCGCTTGGAAAATTGATATTGATCGCACTATTCAAGATGGATATGATTATAAGAGATCGATACGGGTGCATGTATTGTATAGCTGAGTAGAGTGTTTTCGTTGATGATCCTGATTTATTATACAATACACTGATATTAGCAACCTCAAGATAGAGTACTGCGTGACACATAACGGTAAATATATTTTAAACTCGAATTAACTTATATCTTGCTCACACGTGTTCTGTATTTTCATCAACATTACCTAGTTCTTGTTCAATTCTTTCTGCTTCTTTGTTCAATTCGTAAAATCGCTTTCCTGCACAAACACAGGCAAATGTTCCTGCTACGATGGAGACTAACACAACTATCGATCTAGGAATAACCATGACTGAAAACAGGGGATCTCCCTCTGAAGAACCGAAAAACAAGGCAAAATGTACGCATGGTACCACTGCAAATATACCTAGTACTATCTGAAATGACAGAAAGAATACTGACATAATCAACTGCGTATTTTTTTTGAACTTTTTCAGTGTAGTAAGTACTCCCAGGATGCAATTTACAAGTATCATAATGGTTAGTGAGATGGAGCATGTAATTAAAACGATGCTCACTCCGCTGTACCATGTGTTCCATACTTCTGGATGGTTTTTAATAAGATGGTACGATACACCGACTCCTACAATAGTGTAAAATACTGCTTGTGTTGCACAAGACAACCACAGTACTGTACTAAATATTTTCATGTTTTTTTCGCGTTCCAGAAGTGCAATGTTGGGTGCTTCTGTAGTGTCTGTAACTTGTTTCAGGAGGTCCTGCCCCTGGTATTAACGATCTACTCGCTGCCATCACCATCGAAGCAGCCAACAATGGGCTTCAAGTTTTCGGCTTTATTGAAGGTTTTCGTTATTTAATGGAAAAAGACGCTTCAAAGTAGTTTGAAAATTCTAATAATTAATCGTATAGATACATTGAACTCACAGCAGAAAATACCGCTGATTATTTAACAAATTTCGCAAGTTACATTCGCACGAGCAGATCAAATCCAACAAAAGATGAAAAATCGCTACAAAACTGCATCGATACTCTCAAAGAGCTCAATATTTCTCACGTCATCACTATCGGAGGTTATTACACCGCAAGTAGCACTATGGCATTATCGAAAGCCTCTGGAGGATCCATCAAAGTAAGAATAATTGCGATCAGAGTTAACAAAATAGTTTGCATACATTCCAAAGACTGTTGATAACGACTTACCATTACCTGTTGGTATTCCAACTTTTGGACACAACACAGCAGTCGAGTTTGGATCCTCGATCTTGTACAATATGCTTGAAGACGCGAAAACTATTACTCGTTTCTTCATTGTCACTAGTATGGGTCGCTCTGCTGGTCATTTAGCCATGCACATGGGAAAGAGTGCGGGAGTCCAACTAACTTTAATTCAAGAAGAGTTCCAAGGAGTCGATCTCACTTTTAAACGTTTATGCGATGTCATCGAAACATCAATTATCAAACGTGTTAGTACTGAAAAGAACCATGGTGTAATCGTACTTGCAGAAGGAATCGTTGAACGTTTACCAAAAGATGATTTGCAACGCATGTTTGGAGATAGCATCAAACACGATGATCACGGACATATCTTGTTCAGTGAACTTGATTTTGGAAAAGCAGTACGAGATGAAATCCGTCGTCGCACAGAATCAAGAAAACTACCAGTTACGTTCACAGATAAAATTTTGGGATACGAAGTACGTTGTGCTCCACCAAATGCATATGATGGTGAGTATGCTCGTGATTTGGGATATGGAGCAGTAAAGTTTTTGCGTGAAGGTGGAAGCGATGCAATGATCACATTCGAAGGTGAGAGAATGAAACCAGTACCTTTTGAACAAATTGTTGGAAATGGTGGAAAAGTGAACATTCGCCCAGTTGACGTTAAGAGTGAAGGTTACCAATGCGCGCTCAAATATATGATACGACTCGAACAAAAAGACATTACTGACGAAAATCGTTTGCAAAAGCTTGCTCAAGTCGCCAAAATGAGTGCAGAAGAATTCAAGAATGAATTTGGATACTTGGTTTTATAATTTACTGGTAAATGTTTGTTTTACATCTTGTACGGTTTTGTCGAAACGTTTTGATGCTCTTTTTCCAAGTTCTGTCTTTGCAACGAGATCGATATAGGGAAGAATGTAATGATTAGCGGTTGCGTCGATGATGGGGCCCAAAGAGGAGCTCGAATAGCAAACTGAAGAAATTCCCATCGAAGTCAAAAACTTTAAAACTGAAATAAAACTCTCTTGATCAGATTTTGCGTTCAATAGTGCTTGTTGTAGATTTCTCACGCTCATTATCAAGTTGCCAAACGGTACGTACTCCATGAGTTTAATTAATGAGAGTGATATGCCAAGATCTTGTCCGATGTTGCGTACCGCTTCTGCGTCAAATTTATATTTGTCCACGCAATGGTCTAAAAAGCTGCTCATAAAAGTCTGTAGTATAACATATTGCGTTGGAGAGTATCGAGGTGCAATAGCATTTGCTTCTGCAGGTGTTGGTTTGTTTTCGTTTGTTGTAGAATGCTCATCCACGTAGCCCAACACTTTCTTTGCACCGTTAATAACAAATTTAGATCCTGGTGGGAGTAAAAAAGAAGGGGGAACCCAACGAAGAAGACGAGGCTTTGAGGTTTGCATCGCTAAAGATAGAAAATTACAAAGACTTGATCAGCAAATTAATATAGAGTTTGTTCATGAAAGCAACAATTAGCATAAAGGGAGATTCACTGGTGAAGGCTCTGTACTTGTGGTGACTGGTTGACCAAACTATAACAGATAAAAAGCACTCGAACCATGGTTCAATATTTTTATCTACAAAACAAACATGGTTAGCGATCAAAGTATCGAATCTTCAGTTCCTATGGAGATAACCAAGTATATGAAGATGGTATCCACATCATTTGGGAATCAAATGTTGGCGCTGAACCTGGTAGCAAACAAGTTAGCGATTCTTAGGAACAAGGAATTATCGTGGAGAGAAAATCCGCTTGTCCTCTTTTTTATTGGACCACCTGGTGTTGGGTAATACTAGATTAACTATTTCACTAACGATCCTCTAGAAAGATAGAACTTGCCAAAACGATTGCAATTGCGCAGAACGAAAGGTTTCTTCGCTTCGACATGTCTAATTTTGTTAACGAGAAAGATGCTGTTAAATTCATTGTACAATTCACTTCGTTCATTGCCAGTAACCCAAAAGGTATCATACTATTTGATGACATGGATAAGGCTGATCCTAAAGTTTTTGATTTTCTGTTACACGTTTTCGATGAAGGAGAGATCACGGGCATTAGCAATCGAAAGCTTGAATGCAAAGAAGCAGTATTTGTTATGACTGGAAACGTTGGACTCACAACAATAATGCAATTCCGAAACCAAGTTCCAAAAATCCGAAATATTTTCGAGTCAGATGAAGGAGAGGCTGAATTGAATGAGTTTCGATGCAAGTTTCAGGATTCTATCCGACAAGAGTTAAGAAGTTTATTCCACAAAGATTTTATTTACAGAATCAACGAAGTGATCCCCTTTTTTGACTTCACAAAAGATAATGTACTCGAACTGTATAAACAGGAATTGGAAAAAGGATACAAGGTTTTCTCGTTCGACGATTTAGTTGTATCATGGATTGTACAACACTACCACCAAGATGATAAAGGGGCTGCAAGTGTTCACGATACAGTTCAGAACATCATCTACGAAAAGATTGCTCGAATAATGATACGAAACCCTAAAGTAACCAAGCTTCACTTGTCTGTAGACCACAAGACGAACAAGCTGTTAGTTTCACCTGTAGAGTTTGGCACGGAAAAACGATTGCGTTCCAAATTATAATATACATGTTTATTGCAAGTCCATCGCGTTCATAATTTCTTTTTTAGACGTTAGTGATCTCAAGCATTCGGTAAATTCTTGTGTGTATCGGAACCTATTCATAGTGTCTTTGATGTTTGTCATTACAGCTCCTTGTACTTCAACAAGTACACGTTTCTTTTCCTCGTCACTAGCGTTGTTGCTATTCATCAAATTGGTAAACCTTTCTGATGTGTGCGATGGCACGTTAATTTCCATCATACTGCTACGTGTCATGTACTTTTGTTGGATTTCAATTAACCTTGTATCCAAATCTGAATCTTTCAATGCATTTTCGATGGACAACCACGCTAGGATGTTCTCCAGACTAAACTCTTTCTCTGCGTATCTCTTTAACGCTTCCACTCCGACTTCACTTCTCATAAACGTTGTAGCATAGTCACTCTTGTCTATATCTACTGTTGTAGTTGATCTACCACGAATTGTATCTATTACACATGCAATGACTACGTTTCCTCCTAAAAACATGCACATGAGCAGCATACTAAGCACATTCAACGCGTTTCCTATAATCACGGCCGGAGGGTTACTTGCATTGAAAAATAAGAACAGCATGTTCGCAGTGACACCAATAACGAGAATAGGAATGATGAATAGACTATCCAAACGGAATAGCAATGGATCATTTGCAAAATAGTGCACAAAGTTGCATTGTGACCTAATCGCATGCGATACAATGTCGTACATGAAAAAAAGTACGGCTATGATCATCACCACTGCTACATATGCAATCGTTAGATTACCCATCCATATCACAGCATCTCCGTCTACACTTGCAACCAATGCAAACATGATCAAACCTACAACGGCAAACACAAAACCAACTGCCACGAAAACAGTAACAGAAAGAGATTTTGATGCTAGAATTCTTAGCATCTTGTTCACAGAAGAATCTGCAGCCATTCTGCTATACACTGCAGTCAAAAGGAAGAATCGAATAGTTTGCATTGCTACAACAGTAGATGCAATGACGATACAAACATCGTACATCATTTGTCCAAAGTACAATCCTGGTGCGGATGTCCATGCATTCGATGTAACAAGTATGACTATACAGT
>JAESGV010000233.1_pt1 | contig 27887 bp, 26 predicted proteins | sample 9269781 | NCBI WGS metagenome assembly JAESGV01 (sample SAMN15741586, study PRJNA653496) | algae metagenome | isolation source: Tildeniella torsiva UHER 1998/13D and co-occurring heterotrophs from... | place: Slovakia: Slovak Paradise National Park, Hrabusice, Kosice Region | collected 2000-01-01
GGTAGCACTATCAGAACCACAATACCTGTTCCTGTATACATGCAAGGTGTATTGAAGAATATTACAGTTACATCTCTTGCGATCATTCACGCTACTGTACTTGCATTAGCAGAGAAGCAGCTATACGCCTGGGGATATATCCCTTGTTCGAATGGTTTTCCTACTAAGGCACTGGTTCCATTTCAATATCCTATTTCAGAGAAAGCTCGTGCAGTTGCTGACTCTAAATTCTATCTTGGTGAGAACGGACTGCTCTATACGTGCAACTTTCGTGAAAGGCAACATCAGCTGCTTAATTTTACAACGTTACGTAATATTAGATTCATGAATCTCTCTGTACTTCCTGAAGACACCATAGTAGCGCCAAACTTTGTGTTATTCTCAACAGATGGCAGAATGTGGTTATTTTCGCATACTTTTTATGATTACATGAAGCCTGTGTTCCAGGATTGCCATCAAGATACTTTAATAATATGTCGTGTAGTCACACCTTGGTCTATGAGTGAGATCTCACGAGTTACGCTCTGGTACATGGAAGATCAATTCAAGCTTCTTGTTATTCTTAATAGTGGTATAGTGTTCCGATGGGACAACTATTGGCAAAACTATACCGCCGGTGTAGATACAACGTTAACAAAAGAGAATCTTCTAGTGTTTACGAATGGTTCAATGCTCGCTTACTATCAAACACGAGAGGTAGCACCATTTTCACCATTATTCTCGAAAACTCAATTGATTACGCCACCCATAATCACAAACATGAAAAAGATCATTACAGTATCTAGAACTAGCTTCGGTGTTATGGCTGTGTTTGCAAAATGCACTCTAAACTACACAGGTCCCACTTGCACTCAACCAGTTTGCAATGAAATCGCACCGTATGGTGTATGCAGTGGTCACGGTACATGCGTAGCCCCACAAACATGTGAATGCAACACAATGTGGGAAGGAAAGTTCTGCGAAGTTATGAGTGCCTCAGCCATAGCTATCATAACAGTTTCTAGCATTGTCGGCGGCACAATTGCAATCATCATAGTTATACTTGTAGCCGTGTTCACAACGATACATTGTGGACGGGTTGTTCGTCAAAAGCAAGTAGAAACTGAAATGAAAGAATTACTCCATCAAAGTCTTATTCGCGCGGATGCACTAGCCGAACAAGTAGATCGTGATTGGGTCATACCATTCGTAGATTTAGTGTTTGATGAACGAATATCAGAAGGATCATATGGCGTAGTCATGCGAGGACGACATCAAAACGCACCCGTGTATGATTATTTTTTTTTTAACAATTAGGGCTATAAAAATTATCAAAGACTTTGATGTTAACGATATGACAGAATTTGAGAAAGAGGTTAAGATTTTGCGATCGCTGCGTCATCCCAATATTGTTTTGTTCATGGGTGTCGCGCTTACCGTAAGTCAATTTTTAACGCTAACATTATGTAGGATGAAACACGATTCATTGTTACCGAGTTGATGACTGGCGGATCTTTGGATAAATTAGTTCACAGTAAGAAGAAGAAACAAACACTACACGAAAGCTTGAAATTTTCAAGAAAAATCGGTCTACTGTTAGATGTTGTGAAAGGTCTATTATGTTTACACGGATCGAATCCAGTTATCGTTCATCGTGATTTGAAACCCGGTGTAAGTTACTTTTTCTCATTTTCTAATGAAAGAATATTCTATTGGATAAACATCAAAAAGTGGCAAAAGTTTGCGATTTTGGTGCAGCTACTTTAGTTGCAAATCACACCATGTCAGGAAACATAGGAGTAAGTATTTAGAATCCATCTCACAATAGACAATACTGTACATGGCACCGGAATTGTTTACGGAAAATGTGCAACTTCAGCAAAGCACCAAAGTTGATGTTTACAGTTTTGGAATTATCATGTATGAATTATTTTTTGAAACAATACCCTATCGCGAGAATGAAGAACAATTTGCAAGTATTGTTGGTTTAGGTAATCAAGTTGTTGGTGGATTGAGACCTACTCTTGCTAACTTTTCACAAAATGGATTATCGGAGGCAGAGAATTTGTATTTGGAGTTGATGCAACAGTGCTGGAGTGGAGATCCAGAAGAAAGGCCTTCATTTGATCAAATTTTTACAAAGTTTATGGATATTAAAAGTTTTTTATAATTCTATTAAAAAAAAGTTTGTTTACTTATTATATTATTTTTAATAATATTATATAAATTTTTGTTATTTACCTTATTAATAAAAGTAATAATTTTAAAATATTAAATAATAATAAATTATATAATATTTGATTAAATTTTTTAAAGTGGTTTAAAAAAAATAAAATAGCTGTATAAGTATTTGTAAATAGCTAATAAAAGCAAATTTATTTTATTCAAGATTATCTTGAATTTCTTTATTAAAAATAAGATTTTTAATAAATACAATCAAGTTTATTCTAAATTTTATGCTTTATATAATATTTCAGCTTTAAATAGCCTTTTATGTTTACACTTTTTAATACATCTAAGAAATAGAATATTGGTAGAGCTGCTTTTAAGCCTTTCTTGTTTAGCTTTTAAAGCTGTAGTAATTACATTCTTATTATTAAAAGAAACTACTTTTAAAGTCTTATTACATTTTTTAGATGCTTTAACAGCAACAACAATATTTGTTTGATTTTATGTATTTATACTTGATTTACTTAATATTTCAATAGTTATATTCCAATAGTTGTTAACTTTATAATTAAAATCATCTTTTATTTTGAATTTAATAACTAGTAACATCTATATGTTTATTAAAAAATGTTATATCATCCTTTTTCTTTTTCAGAAAAATCTTAAACTTAATATATTAATATTGTTTTTATTAAAACTATCAGTAATTTAATTGTTGTTGTTGCTATAATTATTAAATATATATATTACTCTTTTACTTACTTTTTAATAATCTTTTATATATTAAGCTTTATAATAAAATTTGCTTCTTTTACATCTAATATATTTCTTTAACATTTTTTGTTAAACTTATAAATTATCTGAATAGTATATGCAAATGGCATTTAGTTTATCTTTTTTTTAATATCTATATATTATCAGGTTTTATTATAATCTGCCTTATAACAACCTTATATGCTTTTTTTATTAATATAATTAAATATATTATATTAAACTTTACTATATATGCAAATAAAGCAAGAGATGTTATATTAATATAATATAAGAAATTTAATGTATAATTATTTAAACTTAAAAGTATATGCAGTTAGCTGTTTTTAAACTGATTTTAATGTACTATCTATCAAACAGTACTTTTTTTAGCCTTATAATAAGTTTAATGTGCATAACTTGCTTAATATAAAATTTAACAATCTTTTTAGTTAAGATAAAGACATTTAAGTTTTAATTTATTTTATATTGTGTAATTATTACAGCATTTCAAAATTTAATATAATTTATAGTATAACATTTTTAGAAATTATTTTCATAATATTACAACTTATTATAAATGTTTTTAAGCAAATACAAGCTATAATACTTTTATAACATATTTGAAAAGTAGATATACCAAGATAGTTTAACACTTTTATATATTTGTAAGCTTTTTTAATTTTATAAAGGTATATAAAGCTAGTTATATACTAATTAAAAATAGACTTATATACTATAAAGCATATTTAACCTTGTTATTTGTCAAATGTAACATTAATAAACTATTCTTTTGCCTGTTTCTTTAAAACTAAGCTATTAATAAAAAATATAAATAAGTATAATAAAGTTGCAATTTATTTTAAATTTGTAATTTAATTTTAATTAACATAATTTAAACAGTTTTAATGTAAACCCTATTGTAATCTTTTTATAACAGCTTTTTTCTTACAAGATTAATTAAAAAATGTTATAATAAACAAAAATAAAGTATTATATAAGTAACAAAAACATTAAAGCTGCTATATTTAAAGTATTTAAAGAAAGAAATTGCTTGTTTACTAAGTAAAAAAGGTTTTATCACTAATATTACACTTGTTAATATGCATTATATAAGTTTATCAATCTTATTTGTAAACTTCAAAATAATAATATGAATAATAAAAATAATATATTAAGATTATTTAAAAAATGGATTCTGTTTGCTACTTGCGGAATCTATTTGAACATATTATACAGAAAAATAAAATATTAAATAAAAAAAAGCAAAATTATTATTTAACATCTTTATTTGGTTCTATATCTTGCATAAGTAAACCTTTAGTGGCGTCAGATTTATTATATGTTCCTTATTGTCATCATCCTCTTTTTCTTCTATATAAGTATATTTCTTTGGTTTATCTTTCTTTTGCTTTAAAGTCTCTGTACATGCTTGCACTTGCATAGTTTTTGCTTGGGACTTGGCAATTTTTATGTCTTTTTGGTGACTCTCTCTGGTGTTTTTGGCTTTTTAACTGGTATTTTGTTCAACACACCTTTTCCTTCATTAAATGGTGGTGGAACCCTTTGTGATAGTTTAAAGCCTTTTATAATGCCTTTATTCAAGTTCATGTGCTGTTTAAAGCAGGCAATCATGTCTTTTTTGGTGTAATATAACATGTTTAAATACCTTTTTAAGAGATAGATACTTGGTGAAACTTTATCTTGAATAACTTGCACCACTGCAGCTACAACATAATATCTATAACTTGTTTTATTATTATCTTGATTTGCAGTGATGCCTAGTATATATCTAAATAATTGCTTTAATTTTTTGGCTTTTCTATATTAGATTAGACTAAAATAATACTTAATAATGCTAAAAACAGGAGCACCTTCAATGATAAGTGCTTTTTTATAGCTTTCTGGCATAGCAGTGTCTTTATAGGTCAATAAATCAAAAACTGACCATGTAATCACTGTTGTAAGATCAACAACATGATAAATGAACAGATTTTAATATGCCTTACTTATATTGTTAAAAAAGATGTAAACAGCATTTTGCTTGTAGTTATACAAGCTATTGAGAAGAAGTCTTTTGTTACTTTTGAACGACTTCAAATATAGCTTAATGTACATTAATAAATTATAACAGCTAATATAAAATCACTAATTGTTAAATAAAGAAATAAAATCTTATGTTTAGTATGCCATCTGCTGACAATGCTATAAAAGCATTCAACAAATCGCTATTAGCGAACATATTACTTTTTAATTGATTAAAATCAAAACAAGAGATTTTATAAGCTTTAACTTGAATGTACTTGTTGTTGTTCAAATATTTTGACAAAGGCATTTCATTCTTATTATATAAGGTTGGTTGCTTTCCTTTTTGATGAAATTTAACGTTTTTTTCATCAATTTTAAATTTTAAATCAGATTTTAAAGCAAATAACATGTTAATCTTAAACTTTGTAACAAATATATCTGCATCATTGCATTGACATTATTTAACTAATTGTTAATGTTGTTTAAAAATTTTTATCTCAAATGTATTTTGTACTTTCTTTTTAAATCATTTGTACAAGTTGCAGTCAGACAAAGCATTTTGAAATACTTTGACTTAACCATCATATAAATTAAATGGTACTATTTTGTATCAGTACAATGCAAGAAACTGAGCGCAAATTATAAAAATGCCTTAAGCTTGCTTTACAGTGAGGTACAATACTCTGTAAACAAGTTTAACATATCATTTCCATGTTATCTTTTACATTTACCACTTTTAGACTATGATATCCTTCTTTGAAGTGTTTAAACTTGTTTACATACACTTTTCTTAATACAGCCATACATTAAAGCTTAATTATTTTTATGATAAAGATCTTTATATTAGCCAAATGGATAATGTTGTCTTGCTTTTCATCATCCAGCTTATTGTTTCTGAGTTAATGAACAAAATTAATGAACTTAATGCTGCAAATGTCCTTCTTATTAAAAGCTTCTACTATATTATTTACATTAAACTCTATCTTGATAAGCTTTGTAGCTGCTCATTATTGAAAAAGGGTCTGTTTTTATAGTTATTAGCTTTACAAGTAATATTAAAATCTTTAGTAAGAGCAAAATCTTTAAAAGCAGTAGCTTTATTTTTAACAGTTTTATTGCTACTTTTTAAAGAACTTAAAGCACTTTTTCTGACCTTGTTAAGCATTAGCTATAATAAAAGCCTTTTTCTTTTATAGATTTTCCAACAACTTAATTTTGACAGTAATACACTAAGTGATATGTTTAAAAACAACTTGAATGTTGTCTTTTTTAATATTATTATCATTATCATCAATAATAGCAGCTGATTTAATGATATCTTAATTGTTTTTGTCTGATAGTAATATGCCAATGTATTCTGCAACAGAATGTTTAAAGTGTCGCTTAAATTTCTCTTATATGGTAGAATCTGTTACCAGCTTGCATAATGCTGCAAATACAGCAGCTTTAACATCTTTGTTGCTCATGTGATGCTTTGTTTTTGTTTGAAGTAACAGTTTTTTGGTTAACCTTTAAGTAAAAAGTGTTATAAAAAGTTTATAATGGGTTTTACTTTAAAACCGCCAAAGTTAACTAACTGTTATTTTATTTAAGTCAATTAAAACTAATTTACAAACTTAGAATAAATTGCAACTTTATTGCATTCTTTACTACTGCAAAGCACATTAAAGCAGACATTAATATGGTTTTACACATATATTGATCTAAATTTAAAAGGCTTTTAACTATATTTTATATGTAACACTATGTTCATTAGAAATGCAATTAGATTTTTTATTAAACAGCTACTAAATTACTCCTTTGTTAACAATGATGCTGCTACATATATAGCAAAGCACATTAACTCATTTTATATTTTTATTATTACTTTATTAAACTCAAATTTACAATAATGTGATAATTATTACAGGTACTAGAAGAATAATAGCACAAAAGTACTACAATACTGAGAAGCTACAATTAAGTGTAGCTACTGATATGATGTTAGAATTTCAAAGTTTTAAAAGTAAAAATTCTATAATCTCAATTTAGTGACAGTTTATATTATGGAATTATGGTATATTACAAGTCAGAAGGTGATGCTATATTAGTTTTATTATACAAAAACTTTAAAAGTTTATTAAAGATTTCTTATAAGTGTCACAGTAATGAGTGCCACAATTAAATAAAAATAAAAGTCGCTTTTTTAAACAACTCAAACAAGCAATACAATTGTTTTGCTAATAACTTTGATGAAGATCCTGTGAGAAATATAAAGCAGGTTTTTAATATGCAACATATATACTGCAATCTTGCAAATATGCTTGATTACCAGATAAGGCTAATAACTGTTTGTCTTAATGTAATTTAATATTAAAAGGCAATATCTAACGCAATTATTTATTTTTTTCACTGGTTTTAAAAAACAGGCAAAAAAATGGTTTATTGATGTTATATTTGATATATAGCAAGGCTATATATGCTTTGTAGTGTACAAGTCTAAGATTTTTAATTAGTATATGATTAGCTTTATATATCTTTATAAACTAAAAAGGCTTACAAGCATATAAAAGCGTTGAACTATCTTGTATCACTTTAATTCAATTACTGATGTAGAGCAATACTAAGTAATAACACAGGACTTATGTATTACTTTTCTTCTCTACTTTCTTGCAAAGTTGTTTGGTTATAAAGTATATACTTTATTAACTTTTTTATGTCAGTGACAATTTTGTTTTAATTACTTGTTACTAACTTCTAAAGTTTTAAACATTAAACTTAATGTAGGTTTAACCATATTAATGTTAATGTATTCCCAATGTTTAGTTTTCTTGTATTTCTTCTTTTCTGGTAGTATCTCTTCTTCTTCTTTTTCTTCCCACTTTATTATTGGTCTTTTTCACTTGTTGTTAGATGTTAAAGAGAGTTGCAAGTCTTTTTCTTCATCTTCACACTTTATTATATGTTTTATATCATTTTTCTTCTTTTTCTCATATAATAGCTTTTTTAAAACATTTAACCTTAAAGTTTGTTTCATCTTGTTTATATATTTAACTACTCTTTTAAATTTTTTCAGTTTTATTGTATTTTTAACTTTTTTAACAATATTACATATCTTTTTATGCTCAACATATAATTTATGGGGGGCTTCTTTATGTTTTGTATGATTAATACTATTAAATCTTCTTTCATTTCTTTAACACTACCTTTTTTCCTTTATTATTTTGCAATATAAGCTAATTTTCTTATGTTTACAACTTTTTTTAAATATGTGTCATTGTTGACAATATGTAATACAACAATTGCACAACCACATAACTTAGCAATTCTAAAACACTATTATGTTAATAAGTTAATATATTATTATCTTACTTTGCAATTACATGTTATATCATCCCAGGTACTATTTTTGCTAGTTAATAATCTTATTTTCTCAGTAGCTGCTTTTATTTCTCACTTTTTAATATGTATTTCTAAAGCCTTTATTACTGCAGTATAAGTAGCTGAAAATTAAGGAACTGTAGTACTTATATGCACTTTATTTTAAAATATTATTTTTTTAGCTTGTGCTTCATATAGTAGTGCCTCTTTTAAAGGAATTCCTGATTTAGCATATACACTAAAGTTTAATTATAACTGCTTTGCTTTAAAATAGTTATAATGTAATTTAATCTTTTCAGCTGCTTTTTCAAAATAGTTACTTAAATCTAATTTAACTTGTATTTTAAATACTGTTTAATAGTAGCTTTAAAGTAATTCAAATAAAGCAGATGTTGAATTCCTTCTGTAACTTTATGAAGAGGTTTAATAAAGTTAGTATTATAAGCAACAACTACAAACATGTAAAATGCTCTTACATTAAACATAGTATCAGTAAACCACACATCCTCACAAAGTAAATACCGTAATAAGTCTTTAGTAGCAGCAAGTATATAAATGTTTTTGTTACATACTTATAAAGAATAAATAGTATCACTTTAAAAAATAGCCTGCTTTTGCATATTTTCAATATTATTGACTTACTTTTTAATCAAATAGTACTTTGTTTTTGTGAAGGATTAATATTCAGAAAAGTTTAAATCTGCCACTTTTGTCAAATGTCTAAAGTATTGTACTGACATATTCATATGATCATAGCTCTCATACTTAAAAAGCTTCTATCTAAATAAGTCCTCTTTATAAGAATTATCTTTCATATTTTCTTTCATATTTTCTTTCATAAAAAAATATAAAAATACATTTTTATTAGATATTTCCTTGTATTTCTCAACATCTGTGCTGATTTTATCAGAATACCAATACATTGTTAACAATGCATTAATTGCTTTTATAGGTATTTGATTACTCAACATTAGATTATGTAGAACATATTATGAATTATTTAAATGTAAAATGTATTTCTAAGAACTTTCACCCTTTATATAATTACTAAGCAAACAAAAAGATATGAGAGTCTTCTTCATATATTGCAATCAGCTAACTGTTTTTATAAGGTTTTATAGTTTTAATTTACAATATCTTATACTTTATTGGCAATTTAGCAGATCATATTTCAAAGCTTATTTCAAAATATATAATTATAAGTTGGTACAGTATCTTCTTTTTAACAACCAAAGCAGTTGTTAATTACTTTGTAAGTTACATCATATATAAGATATAACATATAAGAAAGAAAGTTAATATTTTTATTTTTTGCTTAATAGTAACAAAGATACATTTAAAACTTCCCTCTGTGCTGTATTAACAGCTTTAATACTATAATTTTCAAGTAAAAGTAAAATAAAGTCAGTTAATGCAGTATATTTTGCAATATTAACTTTTTTATCATCTTTCAAATTTAAAAAGTAAATTCTAAAAGAAGATTAAAAATATTAAAATAATACATACGCTTGTGTTAATACAAGAATAAGAAGTCTATACTTTATATTTTCAGTATTAAAGTGGTTTAAAAGCAGATCAGCAAGAGACTTCTTTTGTAACTTAACCATAACATAAATATGCTTATTAATTTTAGTTACATTAGAAATCTTTAGTAACTTCTTGGAATTTAATAATCTTGCAACATGTTTTACAATAATGTTGATCAAATTTTAAAAGTTTGAACTTCTTTTTAAGACAATTATTTGTAGCATTACTTTAATATCTTGCAGTCTCAAACATAAACCAAATGTTGCTGCTAGATAACCAATGTTTTCTGATTTGAACTTTAGTTCCGTTTTAATATGCGCTATTGGTGATATAATAATAGAAGTGCTGTTGTTGATTGCATTACTAAAAAATTCAATTAATAAATTGTTTAATACCAAATCATTTTGATAAAATTTAGCCTATCCTTAACACATAAAATAATATTCTTACACTTAAGCCAGTATTTGTCTTTTCTTCCAACTTTTTACCCTTTTAACTTAAACAATACTTTAACAAATTTACTTTCTTCTGCAATTATAATGTTAGTATATTACAAAACACAAACACTTTTAATTTTAATGTCACATTTTTCTATCTTAAGTGTGTATTGCTATTAAGTTAGTTCTTTTATAAGTTAATAACTTACTTCATTATTTATGCTATTACTTGACTTTACTGCTACTTTAGCCTTTTTTTTGTTAGTGTATCCTAATTACTGTTTTCAATATTTTTTACTTTTTTTTTTACATTTTTGCATTTTGTTTTTGTTGTCTTTTGTTATGGTTTTTAGAATAATACTTTAAAATTACTTTTATCATTACTAGCTTTTAATGTTAGACTAGTTTTATTATTTTTAGTAGCTTTTATTAAAGCCTGTTTAAACTTTTTGTCTGCAGTTTGTGGTGTTGTTTTCTATAAGGTTAATATAATTAATTTCACATACTTTTTAATTACTTTCTTCTGACTATTTCTCTTATAACTTATTTTCTGCTGTTTGTTTCAGTTTCTTTAAGGTTAAAACTACATAATAACCTACTTTTGGTGCAGGTTCTTCTTCTTCTAACTCTTACTTCTTTTTTGTCTTTTGTTTTAGCTAAGTTAGATTAGGTTAATAAATATTTGACATACTTTTAATCTCTTTTCTTCACTGTTTGTATCACTTTCTGTATTTTCATCTTTTTTTTCATTTTTTAGTTTTCTTTCAACAATACTTTGCTTTGTTTTTTCTTTTTCTTCCTTTTCTTCTATATTTGCCTCCTTCTCTTCTATATTTTCACTTATGTGCTTTTTTTTCTCATTTTTTATTTCTTTGTCCTCTTTTTCCTCCTCTTTCTCTTTGCTTTTTTTTTTGTTTTATATATGTTTTTTGGCGGTAATTTTAATTCTTTGTTTATATAAAAATATTTTTCTGTATCTTTTTATAATTTTAAAGGTGTTAAAGTAATTTTTTACAAAATGTATTTATAAATGTCTTTAAAGTTAAAAAATATTGCAAGTCAATCTATCATATTTATAGAATTAACATTTGCCAGGTAAAACAAATTACATAATATAAAACCTTTTTAGTAAGATGGTTGGTATAATATATATTTATTACTGTAAATAGCAAATAAAATAAGTAAATCATAAAAACTAATTTTTAAAGAATTTAATAATTTTATTTATTTTAAATTTCATCAAAAGTAAAAGTAAAGCACTTATTCTTTTATATATAGATATAATATACTACAAAAGAAAATTCCGTTTTATGAAATAAATACTTCTCTTTATTGTTATATAATTAAACTATTTTATATATATTATTTAATTTAATTTAAAAGTTAGTTGTGAAATTATTAAAATGTTTTAAATAATTTGTTTATGTTTTATTAAAGTTTATACTGTTTATACTTTGTTTTTTTTAAATTACAAATAAAAACAATCATATTTAATTAAGTTAATATATTATAAACCACTAATAGTAAAATCACACCATTTTAATTATTAAATAATATAAGTTGTATAGCCAAACTAAGCTATTATAGAATTGTAAAGTTTAACATTTAACTTAAAAACTATAAAGTTCAAAGTAAATTTTTTTTAAAAAGTAATTCTTGCATATATAAAAGTACAAATACTTAAGTTAGTAAATATTACTAACTTATTATAATATTAATAAATTACTATCAAGTTAGTTTATAACATTTTTATGTTATATTACCATTACTTTTATAAGTTAAATATTACTTTATATTGTATGCTGTAATAATGTTTTATGTTAACTTTGAAATTAAGTAATATAAGCTATTTGTCTGTTGTAGGTATTTATAAAGAATTTCAAAGCAGTTTTATACCAGTTTTTCTGTGTTGCTGCCAATTTATTTTGTAAGCATATTTATTAATAACTTATATTTGAAAGACAGTAGTAGTAAAGCATAATTGTTAAAAGCAAAACAATTTAAATTTTCTGCTGAAATAAAAAATTTCTGCTGAAACAAGGTTTTATTCATATAATAAGTATTGTAACTAATATAGATATAAAATAAATTATTTAAAAAATGAAAACTCTTAATTCTTTTATTTACTTTTATAATTATTTAATTTGATTTAAATTAATTCAAATTGATTCAATTTAATTCAATTTGATTTCATTTAACGCTGTTTAGGAAAGTCTTTTTTACAAAACGGAATTTCCTTTTATTTTATAAAATTCCGTTTTTTTACTTCTTATTCTGTATTTTTTACATCCATTCTTATGTTAGCTTTCATGTAAATATTACTTACATTTGTTTTTTTGTTGTAACTTTTCAGTGAAATATTACAAAATTCACATAGTGTCAAATATGAAGCAACCATCATTCAATAAAAGACTACGAACAGAAATGTCAATAGATATGTTAACAGTTGAAATATAGATACACATTCTTACATTTGTGTATGATTTTGGACTATATGTAGAAAATAATTTAGTTGTGTCATATGATAGAAAGTCTGACCTTTATAAAGGTGTAAATGACTTTTTGGCAATAATACTACTATTATATTGTTACTACAATATAATAATTGAGTATATTTTACATATATAGTCAGAAAAAGCAACAACACAAAGTAAACAATTACTGATATTCGCACATATTATTAGTAACAACTATAATAGAATATTGCATAGCATTATACATTATAAATGCACTACATACTGCTTTCCTTCTACCTCAAGTCTAATCCAAAGCGCTGTAAAACATCAAAACTTAGCAGCTATCCAGTTGCTGTTTGATGAAAAGGGAAATGCAGTGATAAAAGATTACAATAGTTTGTTTCACTTGAGTATTGTGATAAGAAATGCATTAAACAACGTAAAAAACAATTTGCCTTTGAAAGAAGAACTTGATTATGATAAAAAAGTGATTGACTTATCAGAAGCTGATTTTTAAAAGTATATAGATATATTAAAGCCATTTTTGCAGTTTTATATAACATATTTTCAGTCAGAATATAAAAAGCTTTGGCAAAATTATTGAAAAAATGTGAACATACATAAATAAATATCATTATTTTATTTTAATACACTTGTTTTCCTTTTCACTTTCATCTATTTGTTTTTTTTGTCTGTTACGCTTTCACTTCTCTCTTATTACTGATGCTGCAACATTCTTTTTAAATCTTTTAACACTATTCTTTTTTGCTTTCTTAAGTCTTCCAAGTTTGCGTCTATTTAGCAACGGTTTAAGCTCAGCATCTAAAGTCTCTATGGTTTTATTCACATTAAGCAGCTATTTTACTTCTTCATCTTTTTCATCATTGCAAAATTCAATAAGTGATAAAGATATAATCTTGCCATTATTATTAATGTAATCTGCAACATCTTTGTCTTTAAAAGTAAAAGGTGCTTCAGTTTTTCTCTTCCCCCTTCTTTTGCTCTTAAACTATTCTCTTTTTGATCTTTGTGCAATATCTGTGCTGCTGAAGGTTGAATTGTAAAATAACACTTTAAATACGTAGGATTTCGTTGTAAGTGAAGTGTTAAAACTACATAATAACACAACTTACGCGATTTAAATTTTTATATTGTTATATGATATATTATTTGACTTACCTTGCACCTGTATATAAAATAGTTCTATTCTGCATTATTTGACTGGACAATGTACCAGAAGTCATCTCCTTTGTCATATACTGCCAGTAATCTCTTAGATAAATCATTTCCTTGTAAAGGTTGACATCTTTCAGAAGAGCAAATGTTTTTTGTTCAAACTTTAAAGTAGATAATGAGTATTTAAACAGTTAAATAGAAACAAAAACTGCCATGCTAGCTGCTTAACATTATGCCACATCATATTTCATAAAATTAGACAACAATATCTTTGAAATTAATTTTTTGAATTTTTTTGTCATTATTATTGTACAATTATACATCAAAGATATAAAGCTAATGTAAGCCATAGATATTTTATAAGCTTGGCAAAGAAAAAAGTCGGTAATAGCTTCCATGATAGTAAACATCAAGCTCTGACAATTTGTTTGACACCATATTTAAAGCTAATTATTGAAGAACTTAATAGAGTTGGTGTTTGGGCAGTTATTGTTATTAAATTAGATAGATGTGTTATCAGCATTAAAGGCATCTGATAAATTATCAACATGAATTCATTTTTGATATTAAATATATATATTGTTTTAACACAGAAAACTTATATAACATTAAAAATCCTTTATCTTTGCAGCATTGGATTTACTATTGTCTTCTATCAGAATTAAATCATTATTTTATTAGATTTTAGAATAATTATACATTGCATTTAAAAGTTTCTCTTGTGTTTCCTCCAGCCTCTTTTTACTTATATCAACAATTCCTTTAATCTTGCTTTTTTTATGAAAAAGTTGCATTACTCTTTCCATCTGATCTGTGAAAAGGCATTTCTTCAATTAGTATTTCATCTTATCTTTAATATTCTTATAAAAGTGAATGGAACACAGTTGTTGTTCAATATTTTTAAAAGTGTTTATCTACACCTTGATCATCTGCGCATTACCATCAGTTACCGTGGTTTTTAAACTTTTTTTGTCAGATTTTAAATTCATAATATGAAAAAGGTAAGCAAGTAACTTTATGTGTGTCTTTTTATCTAGTAATTGATGCAAGTAGATAATCCTACAAAAATCTTATTTTTTAAGTTAAAATTCTTGTAAACTACAAAGGTTACAAATTTTTCCCACATGTTAAATGTTGTATTAGACTATATCTTGTGTATATGTTTCATCAATACAATGCTTTGTTCAGTGTAAAATACAACTTGTCTTAATGGATAATGCTAAATATGTTGAATGATATCAGATCTGTTTGCAGCATATTTAAGTTTCTTTTTAATGCTATTCATTAGATTACAATACATATGTTGTATGTTGGACACCTACTTGATGTTTTTCGGCTTTGCTTTGTTTAAATCCTCTTGCATCTCAAAAAAACAATTTTTAAAATTGCTTTGATGAGCAACTTCATTGAATACAGCTCTGCATATATCATTCAGTGTTATTAATAACAATAAGATTAATCTTAAAAGCATTACTATAAAACCTTTTTGTCTGTGGCTTACTATCAAAATCAACTGTTTGAAAGTAAAATATGATCTCACAATAGAAATATTTTTGATTAAAAGGTTTTATTAAGTAAAACTTCTTACATTTAAGTGAAGAATTAGAAACAAAGTTTTACAAATTTCAGTATTGTTAAATAACACAGTAGTTGTTTCCATGTTTTTTTAATTATTATACTTATTGCAGCAATTAGAATCACTATCAGCTGTAGCTTTAATAAACAGGTAAAATCTAGCACATTCCTCTGCGTGGCAATCTTTTTATGTGTTTAATACATGATTATGTCGCTATTGAGTAGTTATGAATGCATATACATGTTTTAGATATACTATTGTTGACAATAAGTTTATAATATTATATTTAGATAGTGTAAGGCAAGTGTAAGACCATATAAGACTTAAGTTAACATTACATGTAAGCAAATCAATAAATGAGTTGAAATATATTGTTGTATCACTGTTTTTGTCTGATAGTTGACTTAATATGTAGCCGTTGTATAATAGCTAGTATTTAACCACAAATCATGTTGGTTAACTTTGCTTTATAGAAATTTCACAAGATTGTAAACATTAAAAAGTTAAAAAAACTTTTATATTGGAAAGTTAACAGATAAAGCTTTCACACAAAGTAACACACAAAAAGATAAAAGCTTAAATTCATTGATTAAAACATTTAAAGTTTACACATAAATGTTCTAACAACTTATAAAATACAATTTAAGCACACAGAAATAAGCAACATCATGCAAAAAAAAAAAGCAAGTATAGCAGAACAATTAAAGCAGATTTTAAACCATTTGCAAGAAGTGTCAACTAAGTTTGGTTATAATATTAATATATATCTAGTGTCTATCATCTTTAAGAAATGGAGAGAGATTGTTGTTTTTGCAGTAAATACAATTTTAATAGATGATAGCAACAACAAAAAAAGTCAATAAAACAAAAAAATATGTCATTTACTTTATTAAAAACCATGTTGTTGTCTGCAAACCATATTATAAGTAAAACAACATGAAGATTAACCAATTAAATGAGGATTAAACAACCTATTATTAATAATTCCCCTATTTCAATCCGCATTTTTAAAAAACACAATGATATATGTTACATAAAATATTATAATGCTTATCTTAGATGTCTGATAATCATCTACCTTCACTTAAAACACCAAATGCAATGGATACAACATTTGCCAGTGATATTGACCAATATTCACCAAAAAAACCTAGAGAGAAAAAGGCTTTAAGAGAAGAAAGCAAAGCTGAAAGTTTTAATGCCAAGAGCTATAATAAATTTAATATCTCTAGTAGTGGTTATAGCGACAATAACAAACATGAAAGCAGCAATATTAATGGTAAAAATAATAACAAGTATGAAGGCAGTAATAATAATAATAACAAAGATACAAACAATAATAATGATAATGGCAAAGATAAAGATGTTGAGAAATAGACACATACAGATGATCTAAGTAAGAAAAAGAAAGAGTTAGAAGGTAATAAGAAGTTTAAAGGTAATAAAAAAGTATGTGCTTTTTTAAGTTGTATAACATTTAAACAACAACGTCTAAGAAACATAGTAACCTTGCATACTTTTCTTATCCATCTTGTAAAGCAGATATTAATGATTCTATTGTTTTACACCACTTTACATGGGCTTTACAAGTGTTACAAACACTTTTACAGTCTGAAAACAAAGATAACAAGCAACAAGCTCATTTATACCAAAGTAAATCTCTTAGTAAAGCATTGCTCAATGAGATCTATATGAAGCACTTGTTAAAGGAATATATTAAGCCAAATGTTAATAAATGTAAATCTACCACAAGCAGTTCTATAAGCAAGATTATTACTCTATTAGAAGAGAAGAATACCAATAGCCTTGCATTTTTTTAAGCTGACGCTATATTATCAGAAATAAATGAATTATTGGAAAATAAAAACGAAATGATAATGGAAATGTATAATATACTACTTAATATATACAAATATGCCACTTTGTCTCAAGTTTAAAAGCAAAATAAGATGTTTAAGCTATATTTTCTAGAGGGATGAATATTTTATATCATTCAAAAGTATCTTTTGTTGGTAATCAAACTACTTTCAAAATATACTTGCAGAAAGAGAATTAATTTTCCTTATTTGTAATTAATTATATAAATTACACTCACTCCTTTGAGGCATTTGTAGCTGTAACATCCTTTTGTTTTTTTGATATATACAAAGCACTTCTTTGAACTTTTATTTTTAAGTACTTTGTACAAAGAGATCGCTTAAAAGCGCTGATTGGTTTTTTTACAGAACATCCAAAAAAGTACAATCAGCTTGTAAAAGACATTAAGCTTAACCTTATTGTAAGCATTTATTAATAGTTACTTACTTTAGACTTTTTAAACAATATAAGAATTACTCATAATAATGTTGTATATCTTAAAAGATGGGGAATGTGTCTCTCATCAAAAGTCATTATGGCGTATTTATAAGATATTAACAAAAAGATACACTTGCTTCTGCTTTACTAACTATTACAGTTTGTTTTTATTTTGCTAACAGCCTAGCTACTTTACATTTAACAGCATGAAAAGAAAAGAGCATTTAAATTTATTAATGAAAGTGATGCAGCATTTCATGAATAGAATCTTGAGAATCAGCCTTTATTTATTGTAGTACATTCTAAATTGCACTTTTTCAGAATTGTAGTTATCTGTACACTTAAAGTTATACTTAAAAAGAGAAAAATATATATGTTTATTTTTGATTCAAAAAACGATAATACAGATAGAATGTCTGCCAAGCAAATCATAAGTGTCAAATGTGGTGTATTTTCTGTGAAAACCATAGTAAAGTTCATTGTTAAAGGTGTGTTTAAAAAGATGTTTCATTCAGTTATTTTAATACCAAGCTATTTGCAACAACAAGTTAATGGTAATATATGCAGGTTTTATATTATTTACAACTTTATTATGCTTCAAAAAATTGAACTTGACAATAACACATCATTAACGTTGTATATTTTATCTGCTAAATATTTAAATATATGTATAGTTGAAAAGCACTCAGAGTTAAAAGAAAAGAAACAGGCAATTATTGAGTTATTGCGTGCTGATATATACCAATGCTTTTAAGAAAACATAAAACCAGCAATATTGTTACAGTTGCAAAATCACTACCATTAGATCAAAAAAAAGATATCATAAATTAAGATGTGTCAATTTTAATGTGTAATTTGTTATCTACAAGGATAAGAAATAGTTTACTTGTGGTGAAGCAATCACCAGCAGTGTATGTAAATGCTATGTTTATCAAACATGTCAAATAGACCACTGATAATAAGTTTTTGAACGATGAAATTGTTAACATTACAGTCACAGTCTGAAAAAAAAGCTGACACTAAAAGATGTTTACGTTATCAATTCATTAAATACAGCCACCTATGTAAAAACGCTTAAACTTCCAACAGACAAGCGCAAGCTTATATCTACGTCAGATTACTCAGCTTATTGTAAAAATAGAATAATTTTTATCTTTCTAGCTTGTAAAAGCTTTCATTGGTTCTTATTTGCAGTGCAGTTGCACAAAAATGCTGATAAGTTCACATTTACTTGGACTGCATTTAACTTACTTGCAGACTCATCATCTTTTTGCAAGTTTGAAGGCGTTAAAGTGGTATTTCTAATTAAGATGTATTTACAAATGTCTTTAAAGTTAAAAAACATCACAAGTTATTCCATTACATTTGTAAAATCGACATTTGCCAGGCAAAGCAAATTATTTTCTTGTAAATACATGCAGATTGCCTTATTAGAATGCTTTATAGATGAAAGAAAAGATTTCATCATTTTTATGACTTTACTATTGAGGGATCCTTACTTGAAATTGCAAAGCAAGTACGAGATGATGTGTATGAATATCTTTCTACTGTATACACCAGAAAAGGCACTAAAACAGTTTTAAATTTGGGAAAGATTAATAGCTATGTAGAGTTTATTAGTAAGAAGGCAGGTGATGCTGTATTAAACAAGCGTTTAGTGCCAGTGTCTACTTCAGCAAATAAAACACCAAAAGTTTTTACACAGGAAAAAAAAAGCATTAAATTGATGATAAAAAAGAATATGATGAAGAGATGCTCACTAAAACCCAACCAGTTAATTTATAACAGCCACAATAAATTTTATTTTTATAATAATTACTATGTAATTTGTTTGTAAAGTTTCTTTATAATTAAAGCTGAGTTGTCAGATAAAGATATAACCTTGTATTGGTCTGTTAGAAGCTTGAGCAATTTTATATAAGATTAAACACAGGTGTAATATATTTCAAATTACATAATATAAAACTTTTCTAGTAGGGCAGCTGATGTAATAGATACCAATTAATTGCTGTAAATAAAAAGTAAAATAAGTAAATCATAAAAACTAATTTTTAAAGAATTTAAAAATTTTATTTATTTTAAATTTTATTAAAAGTAAAAATAAAGCACCTATTCTTCTATGTATAGGTATGTAGTATATATATGAAAATAATAAAAGAATTCCATAATATAAAATAATAAGAAATTCTATTCTATAAAATAAACACTCCCTGCTGTTTAAAGTTGACCTTTTTTGTTTTCACAATAAAATATGAGAAGAATAAATCCTAGAGATGATATAGCTACAGTTGTTTTTATATAACAAAAAATGGTAATAATATTTCTAAGATTTGTATTAATATATGGTGGGGGGAAATCTACAAATACTAGATATAGAAACAAGCATGCAAAGCATAAACCTTTTTTATTAGCAGCTATATCAATTATATATAAAGAATTTAAAACAATTTATAGAAAAAATAATCAAAAGGAAGTTAATTATAAAGTTATTAACAAAATTATTCAAAATATTGGCTTATTAACAAAAGAAAGTGATACTACAAAAATGAAATAAGTATAAAAAATTTCAACCATTAGATTAAAATATTATATTCAGAAAAAAGACAAAAAAAGAATAAATAAGATATTAAAATAGAATTTTCTGGTTTAATGCTTTATTAATCTTAAATATCTTTATAAACATCATATACAAAGAGTTTGTAAGTAGAGACATAACATTACTTAACTACATTTAAGTTTGTTTAAATGTGTTTGTCCGTGTTTAAATTGGTTCAAAGTCAATTAGATTCTAAAAAAACAATATAAAATATGTTTTAAAGGTTCTTATAAGATGTCTTGCTATCTGTAAGACAAAAAGAAATGTATAGAAGTAACTTTAGTCAAAAAGCAACACTAAATGTAAATGAACTAGTATAAAAAAGAGGAAGTTATAGTAATAAAGTTTTATCAGAAAGACTATAACTACAATATGATGGAAAAGTATTATCAGAAAAAACAAAAGTTAAAATACATAAACTAATTAATTCTAGCTGACAAATTTTAAATGATACAAGATTAAAGTCTATTATGTCTCAAATTGAAAATTCTGCATTAAGAAACCTGCCAAAAAATGTACAACAAACAGTTAAATTAGTGTTAAAACTATTGTTAACAATATCAGCCCTAGACAAAGAGTTAATTTTGGCAATTTTATTATAGTGTACTAATAATAATTTAGCAATTCAACAAGAATATGCAAGTTATTAGAAAAAGAGTATATATAATTTATGTACAAAAAAAAAGTTATTCATTATGTATAAAGGTATTATCAAATTAAAAAATATGAAATCAAGTGAAAATTGTAGTAAGCAAGACAATCTTTGAACTTTACAAAAAAATAACAAAATTAATATGAATAGTGATTAACATAATGCTATTTAAAGTGCAATTACAATAACAAATAATGATTAACCATTATTAATTGATATATTCAACTATATAATGACATATTTTTGGTATCTATGAAAGAACCAGCAATTAAGTGGGTTTTAAGGTGTATTTAATGAAACAGTTCCTCTATATCAACTTAATAAGATAATAAAACAAAAGTTTAAAGAAATATCTTATAAATCATGTGTTATTTATATGCTATGCAAGTTAAATCTAAATGGTGTATTGATTTATTTGTTAGCAATTACATTGTACTTTTCAGATGCCTTATATATATTGTATATTGAAAAGATGCATTATACAGTATTGCATTTAGAAATTATGATACCTTTTTTGAATGTAATAATTTAGTGATAAGCTTTTATTCAATTAACTTTTATTCTTATTTATGGGATGTACTATCCTATGATTTAAAAATTAAATATTTATAAGCAGCATGTCATATTAATACTAGTGTTTTAATTACTGTTTATAAAGATCACATTAGTAGTGATGATAAACATAAAAAAGGACAAAAGAATAACAAAGGCAATATTGTGAAACTATTTAAAACTTTAATAAATAGTTTTGCTTCTATTGTATCACCAGTTCCATTTAAAATTGTTATCAAACCACAAAATAAAGTGAATAATGAAAAAGATGAAGAAGTTGTTACTTAAAGTTAAAGCTCTCTCAATAGCTAAATAATTATTCAATTACAAGACTTATATTTACAACACTTGATTAACATTATTAAAAAGACAATCAAAAAGACATTGTTAGATGAGTTATACATATTTTTTGATTTAAAAGGAGAGGAGGAAAAAAACAAAAAGTTTTAACTTAATTAAGACTGGCTACTTGCAAAGTTATAATTATTGAAAGTATTAAAGCTAAAAGTAATTTGTGTATTTAAAAAGGTTAAAATAAGAGATACAAAATCTGAATTGATTTTTTGATTGAACAAAATTTTGATTTATTAATAGCATTAAATGTATTTAAAACAACTAAAGTGTTACAAATTTAAACAAGAGGAAGAATGCTACCTTAAAATCATTATAAGAATACATTTAACTATGTTGATAGAGTAAACAAAAGAATAAAAGAAGTATTGTATACTTATATTGTATATTGTGACAAAAAAAAGATATTAATAAGCATTTTAATAATTCTTGTAAGAAATGCTTATATAATACATGTAAAAAGCAATCCTTTATTAAATTATATGTAATTTAGAAAAGATTTAGGTGAATAATTAGCTAAAAAATAAAAATAATAATAATAAACTTTTAATTTTATTTATTTCTTGTTTATATAAAAATAAATTAAATATATATTATTTTTATATTTTAAATTTTTTTTTGTTTTAAAAATATTTTACTATTATTTTATTAAAAAACAACAACTTTTTTTATATATTTTTTGCATGATAGATATATTAATAAATAATAGCTTTTAAAGTATATTTTAAATAAGATTTTAAAGTAATTGTAATAAATATAAAGATAACTATATAATTTTGTTAAAATATTATATAGTTTTTAAATAGTCAACTATAAACTTTTTCTATTTTTTTCAAGAATTTTATGTATAGTAAAAAAATTACTTATTATTTCTCTTAAATATTATAGTGTTATATAACTTTTAATGTGTACTACTTAAAATAAAAAAATAAAAATGATAATATACATTTTTAATATTGTTCCAGCTTAGATTTTTTATTGTTTCGGCTTTAACAGATAACTTGATGCTGGTGTTATAGTTATTAGAGCACTGGTAATAGGTGGAGGCAGAGGTGGTGGGCAGGCTTATAGAGAAGGTGCTGGAAAAATCCAGCTCTAAGATATATTAGATATGCCTATTGCGTAAGTGATACAGAATGTACATAGACAGGAATACCTGCATAAAGTATCTGCAGTGCAGGAGCATAATATAATCCATAGCTTCAAATGTAATCATATATGGCTATAGTGCAAAAAATTCCTTGTGCAAAAGCTGTCCCCAAAAAACAAGCAAGAACCAGCACCAATGTACACAGTGCTTGCATTGTTGTGAGTTGGCCTGCACTGATGGATGACATTGCAGAGGTATCAAACCTGGCGATGTTTTACCAAACTGTTTGTTCTTCAGATAGATTAATAATGTAAAACTGCGCTAATGTAAGTAAATTTATGCATGTTTTTGTATTAGATAAAACACAATTCATTGTTACAAATTTTCAAAGAAATTATTAGATGTCATAAAGGTCTGTTGTTTTCACACAAGTATCGTTCATTATGAATTGACTGATGTAATTTATTTTTCTCAATTTCTGATGGAATACATTGTTTGCCAACGCGACCGTCGTTTGCTCAAATTTTTACAAAGTTCATGCATATTATCATTCTTTTGCAGTTACAAATAGGATTGCATTGTATACAATCAAGTTATTTTACCACTTGGATATTGCACTACAGAGGATAAATTGAATTTATGGCACTATTTCGTTGACTAACAGCTGTCATCAGTTCCATTTGATTTTTTCAAGCATTTGAGTTTTTTGTTTTGAGGATCTTTATCATGTTGTTAAAGCAGGATCTGCTACGTTTATTTAAAGGTCTGCTCCCGGTAGGGAGTAGGGCCTTTTTAAGCGTTAATGTTATGTGATAATTGTAGAATACATCTGGTTTTCCATATTTCCATGGACGTTTCTATCAGTATGTTGTTGATTTTAGTTAGTGTGGCGCTGGGTTTTTTGAGTATTTCTAGGTTGTTCCATTTGTTGTATGTATCCCACGTGAGTAGTCCTAGAAGTCGCTTGTAGATGTTTTGATTGTTGTTTGTGGGGTTTGGTATGACGTCATACATACTTATTGTGTACGGTAGTCCCCAAATAGGTGTGTTGTCTGGTATTGTGGCGTTGGTTTTTAGTCCCTTTTGCAGACATGCTAAAAATTTTCTTGCTGCTTGTTCATGGTATTTCTGGTTTTTTGGGCATTCAACCAGTAAGTGGAGTTGGTTTTCGCGTTTGGATTTACATCTTTTGCATGTACTGTCTTTTAAGTTGTTAGACCAGTAGTCTATTTTGGAGTTAGTGCAAAGTTGATTGGATCGCATGCGTGTGATAAATTTTTGCTGTCCATCTGTTCTGCCAGTAAGGACTTTGGTTGCAATATTGTGGTATACTGTTTTTACGATGTTGTATTTGTACTCTGTTTGCTGTATTTGCTCATATTGTGCAATTTTTACAATGGTTTGTCTAATGTTGTTCACTAGTATTTCTTTGTTGTATACCGCACAGAAGGTTCCAGTAGGTTATGGTGTTTTGTGTTTCATGATCTTGTATTTGTTTGCTTCTTTGGCTCATTTGTCAGCTTCTTCATTTCCTAGGTGGTTGTTGTGAGCTTTTATCCACTTTATGTCAACTTTGTTGATTCAAGTTGTTTCGTTGATGATTGCTTGTAAAAGATTGTTTTCACAGAATTTGCACTTGTCTTCTTCATGAAGTTGTGAGTACATGTTGATTGCATCTATTGATGACTGGCTATCTGTGTGAATAGTTACTGATTGTTCATCTTGTATGTTTATAAGTGCTCTAAGTATTGCAAAAAGTTCTGCACAATAGTTGTTTTGTACTTCTGGGATTTTTTCACTTTCATATTGATTGTATTGTTCACCATCTTCTTCTAGTACCAGTGCATAGCTGGCATTTCCACTAGTAGGGTCGTATGAGCCATCTGTATAAATTATCATGTGTTCTGTATTACAGTTTAATGTTCCTGGGTTGATGTTATTCTTGATGCCCATTTTGATAGTGCCTTTCCATTTATTGTTTTGGATTCTAGTGCTAGTAAACTGCTAAATTCACATAGGTCGTTATATATAAAGTTTTTAGACTGATGATGTGTTTGCATTAGTAGTAATAGTTCGTTTTTGTTGTACCATCTTGGGTCGTCCAAGTACACTAGTCCAATACATGCTAATGTGGCAGCCATGTAGGCGTCTGGCGTGTGTTTGTTTACACCTAATATACTCTTTTTGTATGTTCTTTGCTCAGTCGTTTTGAACTTGATTTTCAGGTCGTTTTTGAATTTAATGCTATGTGTGATGTAATTGTTTCGTTTTGTCTTGTGTTTAATGCTGTTGTTGTGTAGTATAGGGTTATATTCCAGTTTGTTGTGGGATTGTATATCTAGTAGCCGACGCTCTGTTGTGTAGAGTAGTTGTTTGTCTACTTTGGAGTTAGCTACTTGTAGTAGATGGTAGATGGAGTTTGCCATGATTATTGATTTGGGTTGTGTTACTCCGCATCCACCGTTAGTCTTGGGTGCAAATACAAATTGTTTGCCAATGTTAGATCGTTTGATATGTGTGATTTTGTTGTATCCTTGAACGATTATGCTATCTAGCTTATCAAGCATAATGTTTGACCATGTTAGACATTCAGCACCGTACGTGATTTTTGGTATAATTATTGTATTGATTGCCATGGTTGCTTGTTCAATTGGTAATTTATGGATTGCTATTTTGTCAAGTGCTGTTTTGGTCTTGTTAATGACATATTGTTGGTGAATTGATGGGTTTCCACTTGTGGTGAGAAATACTCCAAGATACTTGAATGCTGTGTCTGGTGGTTTGCTGTGAATAGTATTCCCATCAGCTGTGATTTGGATCCTGTCCTCTGCTTCATGTGCGTATTTGTTGCTAAAGAGTTCTGTCTTTGCATAGTTGATTTCTAGTTCCATTTCTGGCAGCAGCTCTGTGATCTTGTTCATAATCTGTTGTAGGTTTTCAAGGTTATCTGTAGTGATTGCGATATCGTCAGCAAAAAGGTTGATTGCCACATTTAGTAGCTCATTGTGTGTGAAACGATAACTACAGTTTAGTTTGGATACTTCTACTGCTATCTTGTTGACAACTAGGCCAAATAGATCCGGTGATAGGGCCTTGTCGTACTCTACGTTTGATTTGAAAGGGTTTAGTAATACCTCTTCCTGTGATTATGTCACTCCATGCGTCTTTATACAGTCCATTTATCATGTTTGTGAGTTTCACCAGAAAGCCAGCTTGTTGTAAGCTCTCCATGATCTGGGTGTGCTTGATTGAGTCAAACGCTGCTTTGAAATCAATCAAGAGTATATACAGTTCTCGTTTATTGATTCTGGCGTCATCAATGATATTACACAGTGTCTGAATCTTTTGTATGCAGTTTCATCGTTTGCGGAATCCGTTTTGGGCATCGTGTAAGAGCAGACATCGATCTACTACTTCTGCTATTCGTTGCATGAGTGTCTTAGTGAAAAGTTTGTATACTGAATTGAGTAGCGTGATTTGACGGTAGTTGCTAACTAGAAATGGACTGTCTTTCTTGTGGATTAGCCAGATACGACCAAACTTCCATTTTTTGGGCATAGATCCTGTGTTGTAGCACCTGTTGTATGCTGTTGCTAATACCTTGAAGAGTTGGACAGGTGCGTACTTAAGTAGTTCATATTGGATCATGTCTGCACCTGGTGACTTGCCATTTTTTAGTTTTGCGGCAATTGTTTGCAGCTCTTCTACACTGAATTCCTGTGTGATAAAGTCAATGTCACTGCTGGGAATATTGTTGTTTGGTTTATAGTTGTATATTGGGTCAGTAGGTTGTGAATTGTTGTCTTGATATGAGTGTAGTTCATCGAAGACAGTACTGATGACTGTGTCTTTGTTGTAATTTACACTGCCATTATGGATTACAAGGATCTCTATCGTTTGTACAATTTATAAAAAGACCAAAACTACTATCTAGCAAGCAATCCAAAGCACTCTTTGCAGTCTTGGTGCCCTCCACTCGTATCGTTTTCACAAACTGTAGGCGGTAGTGAGAACATTGAGGACGAAAGCATAGGTGAATGCGATACTGCTCAGACCCTTACTAGTAGAGTCCTTTCGTGGACCTCGCCGCAGAAGTTCCGCGGTAGTCAACACTATAGTGATGACAAAGCTAATGGGAACGAGAATAACGAACGATACTCCTTTGACAGAGCCAACCATGGCTTTAACGCTTGGTTCAATGGCTATCACATCGGCAGCAAAAGTGACAAGGAGATCAACAAAGAAATCAAGATGATTAACGGGAATGGTAGAGGTTGCGACTCTAATAGTAGACAAGTGGGCAATGTACCTTGCAGCAAACGAGGTACAGGTGCCTCATGAGTGCCAGTAAACCACCTCCACCAGTGTTGAGGTTGAGATCTCTCAACATTAATGGAGGTGTGCTAGACAAGGTCAATGACATCGTTGACCTGTTTAGTAAGTATAACTTGGACGTATTTGGACTCCAGGAGCTCAAGTACATACCATGTCCAAAAAGTCCTTGCACATCAAAAGTGCATTATCAAAGTTTGATCTCATCTATTACAACTCACCTAATGAGGTCAGTAACAGGTTTGGCACTGCCATTGTGGTTAGGAAATGCCACAGAGTGCACGCAATTATAGCTCAGAGTGATCAAGTCACTGGAGTCTGTATTAACATTGGTCGAGGTAGAAGCAAGCTATTTGTTAACTTCTACAGTGTCTATGGTGATGCTCAGCATGATGCTGCTAATGCCGCTGACCTAGTGAATAGGTTGGACAAACTCCTGCAACACACAAACTTGAACAATCAGGTCTGTATATTGGGCGGCGACTGGAACGCCATTATCAACCCAGAAGATACCACTAGTGACTGCAAAACAGTCAACAAAGAGTACGTTAGCTTTATAGA
>JAESGV010000234.1_pt1 | contig 27750 bp, 29 predicted proteins | sample 9269781 | NCBI WGS metagenome assembly JAESGV01 (sample SAMN15741586, study PRJNA653496) | algae metagenome | isolation source: Tildeniella torsiva UHER 1998/13D and co-occurring heterotrophs from... | place: Slovakia: Slovak Paradise National Park, Hrabusice, Kosice Region | collected 2000-01-01
GCGGATTATTTGGTTTGCTGTCACCTGGTAGTAGTACTGTAATGTACAAACAGTTTGAACGTTGTGCCCATTCTACTTTGCATGGAACTTCGTGTGTTTCGGTGTTCGAAACGAATAGAGGATCTTTTGTTGAGTTCTTCTCGCCTCCAGGGTCATTTCTGTTGATAAGATGATAGCCATAAAACGCCATGTTTGCTTGTAATTTTGGACAACCGCAAATGTTTGTCACACTAACCAACTGCGAGCCTGTTGGAACTGCCATTGGCTCGTGGTTTAATGAGAGCACCTATTCAGATTGTAAAGTTGTGTTCAAGAACACTGGCAATACAATACACCTTCACAAAATCGTTGTGTTCCAATTGTGAGTTCTTCAAAACATGTTTTGCAAGTGGAATGGTAGAAGAAGCAACAAATACTGTGGAAATTGAAGAAGACGAAAGACTTTTTTCCGCTTTGCTTCGTGCCATGTACACAGCAAAGTTGGATGTTGAACAAGTCACAGACATCGTTCCTCTCATTTTACTGTCGGAAAAGTATCTTATTGCAACTTGGGTGCCTACACTTTCCAAAAAACTGATTAAAGCGTTAAGTGACCAAACAGCAGCACAATGCATCGAATCAGGACTATCTATTGAAAAATACGAAGGGCTCGCAGCACATTTATCTTTTTATCTTGAATCCAAGGGCGAAAAACTACTAGGAGCGGACTGGTATTTGGAATACGACAGATCATTATTCGAGAGTTTTATTCGCTATGTTGTATGTAAATTCAATACGCTTCTAGGGATATCGCTCGTATTGTATTGGGTAAAACATAACGAAGATGTTAGAAAGAAATATTCATTCGAGTTAATGGAAGAGGTTCAAAACTTGTCTAGCAAGGAGCGCGTCACTCTTCGTGGTTCATTTTATCCAGCCTATTGCGCGCACATAAAGTGTTCGAATGACAAAAGACGCGTCGAAAATGCGCTGCGCACTACCGCTGTTCTTGGCAAAAAGTGCAAAAATTACAAAGTACGCACCTTGGCTCATACCAGAGGTTTATGGATTGGATTTGCTACAAAAGAGATCTCAGAAAAACATTATTCGCAATGTGGGTACTATCTTAATCTTGGTAACGGAAAGATTTATCAGCCAGTAGGTTCTCCTCGCGAATACTACATTCCATGTGACGATGGTGCAGAGGTAGAAGTGAAACTGGTAAATAATTGCATCTACTATAAAGTAAATGGAAAAGACCTAGGTGTAGCCTTCGAAAATATTCGAGGTGATCTGTATCCAGCTTTCGTCGTTCCCACAGGTGGCTCATTAGAGTTTATATAAATTATTTCAATTTTGATTTTAATATAGAAATGTTCGTTGATGCAATTTCTCTACATTCTTCATCAGGATCTTCTTTGTACTCGTGTATCAACCAATTCATGTACTGTTCAATAACTACTACTCCAACATCTTCTACAAGCACTTGTGGTGGTAGAGCGTTCAAACTATGCATCATTGCTGATAATACACTTCTTCTCACAGCAACTGCGTTTGTGTCTGTTTCTTCTTGTACCAATTCTACATTCTTCTTTTTGATGTGGTATTGATATCGAATATTCCAAATAAAATCTAGAACTTCTTTTGCTAGTTGATAACTCGTAGAATCAGTTCCGCAACAGTATACGATCACTCCTAGTGCGTGAATCATTCTGGATAATATGAATGTATCTTCTCCATACAAGATATGAGTAGCTCCTCTAATTGGGTTAATGTTGTACTTTATCGACTTACTGGTTATCGTGGCTACGTAGTAACGAATAAAAGAACAATGGAGCATATTTGGGGAAAATATTAGCTGCTGATGGAGCTTCTTTTGCTTTTGTTCCCCATCGTCGAGTATTTTGTGGATAAATAGGTTCATACTCTTCCGATTGTATTTTTCGCTCATGTTCGCGTTGTTCTCTATTACTCTGCAACTGTTTCTGAATTAAACTTCTCTATGAATGGTTAATACTTTCTCATCAAACATACGTTAGACAATTCCAACGCTCCCTCCTTGATCGCATCAATAATCAACGCGCGATGTGAAACTGTTACATTTTGTGAATAAAATTCATTCGTTAGGAACTTGACCACTTTTTCTGGTACCGTTACGACCAATGAAACAAGTCCACTGTACTGTAATGCGGGAAATTCTTGTAACCCAAAATCACCTTCCATGTAGATAAACGCTCTTGCTAACGCGACGCTGACCATTTCCAAATTTCCACGTTGATGTTCATCTTGAGCAGTTTTTCGTATGAGTGCAGTAGCATGGCGTAATCCAGTGTGAAGCATTTCCACTGCATTTTCTTCATCTGTGTTGACGCGAAGATACTGTAATAGTGATTGTACGTACAATGGTGGTTTCACTTGTTGCAAATCCATTTCGTCATCTTCCAAGTCGAGTGATTCTATACTTGATGCATCTGACATGACGTCTTCTTGTTCGGAATCTTCTTCTGTGGAATCATCTTGCAGTACTAGACGATCTGGATCGAGTTCTGCTTCTTTTTGTTTTTTTGGTTTGATAATGATTGGTTCTATTGGTGCGACTTCGTATGAAGAATTCATCTTTTTTTCAAAATCGTGTAAGTCGTCCTTGTATGCGTCAAATAGAATAACTGTCTTTTGTGCGTCGATTAAGGAACTGAATTTTAACGAGACCATCTATTTGGTGAGTATGTATGGAGTAATCGTACAGTTGCTAAACGTCTAACGTTTTCTTGAGTACTATTGATACGACATTGAACGCCATCGATAAGTTGGCGAAGAATAGTCGATTCCAAAGGTGTTTGTACATGATTCAATAATGCGAGTATAATATACGTTACATCTAGATTATTAGTAAACAAATCAACGTACAGTTATGTTGTGACGGTGTGGTCTGCTTGACAAAATTCTGAGTTTTCCAAACTGAACAAACTGTAGATAAAATTTTGGTTACAAGTTCTATCGTGTTAGTTAGTCGATAAGGACATACCATTGTCACGAGATTCTTTGTACATGGTGATAATGGTCCCAGTAATGACTTTTAAAATGTGAATTTGAGTTTCTTCTTCGATGTGAATGGATGTAAAGGGAGTTGCATTGACGAGGAATTTGTACGTGAATAAGTGTTTCCAATGTTGGTACTGTACTGATAAATTCGCGAATATGATTTCATGTTTTGTAGTTGCTTGTGGAATCATCGAATACAGAATCTTCTCTACAGAGGAATCTGGTATCTTCGCTAGTATATTCTCGACATTGGCAGCGTCTTGCATAGACAGTAAAATAGTCACGATTTCATCTACGATATTAGAAAATAGAATTTACAGTACCTGTATTTCCTCTTCTTGCCACTTGCGAGATGAACGAAGTTACTAGTTCCAATTGGTTTTGGTTATTTACATAAAGTTCACAGAATCGTGCACACATAGTCAAAAAGTATTGTCTATTGGTTAGAATTGAAACGGTCGTACTTGGGTTGAAACGAACGAGGAATGAGTGTTCTTATTTTTCCAAAATTTGAATCAGGGACTAGATAAACAATAGCGTTATAAATTTTTTCTGGCAATGTTGCAAATACAGTGGAAACAATTTCACTTGGTATATTGCAGGACCGTATTTCGATAAGAACAAAAGATAGCAACTCGTTCGTCGAAATAACCTGTTCCAACACATCGATTAATACGCTCAAGTGATTTTTGTTCAACTCCCGTTGTGTATCGTCCGCATCTGCGTTTAATATATTTGTTATTGTATTTAAAATTGACTGTATTCCTTGTACTGGCGCTTTGTTGAACACTGGCACAATCAAAATTGTTACATCGTGTTTTGTTATTACAGAAGAAAACTCTGGCGATAATAGTTGTGATGCGATATGTGTACACACAACACTGTGTTGTGTTTTGAGGAATTGCGGATCGTTAATTTGTATTATAGACCTAAGTGCTTCTTTTATCGACTGTGCATCCTTCTGGGATAGCAAACTAGTGATGTAGTTTGCGTCCATTGTAATTAGCAAGTCTGGATCAAGATGTTGCATAGTTGTCAAAATTTACATTTTATTCATCTGCTTCATCGTATGAACGATCAATGGCACCAACGCAAAGTTTGAGTAACCATAATTCCGGAGTGAGATCGACTCCCTTTCTCTTATATTCTTCAGCTTCAAATTCGTAGTATGATGTACAATCTATCATCTTTCCTACGATTGGATCGTTGTCCAAAGTACCCAAGAATTTTTGAGCCCTCTGGTCCTTGCCAACTTGGGCGATTTGTACAGCGAATGCACCTTCTCCATATGTTTGTGCAAGTTGATGCTTAGCACGAATGATGGTTTGACGAAGTGTATCGGCATTCTCAGATGATGGTTCGCCATCTGTAATGATCACGCACAAAATTGGTTTTTGTAGCTGACCTCTAGTTACAAATGGTTGAATAACCTTTCGATCGAGCATTGTACCAATTGGTGTCGTACCACCAAATCTGACTTGGCTGAGTAGTTGAAGTGCTTGAGCTGAGCTGCAAATGTTGTCACCGGCAACGTTGTTGTTCATGAAGCGAACGGAAATACCGTCCGAATCAAAATATGTGATGACGTCGGCAACGCGGGAAAGAATGAACTTTAGATCTTCAACTCTTTCACCTTGTTCTTCGAACTCCATCGAGCCTGAATCGTCGCAGAAGAAAACTGTATCATACAATGCTAGAGGAGCCAAATCGTATGCCAACTCTTTCGAGATTCGGAATTTTTGAGCGATGGCGTTAAAGTCTACAGTTTGTAGCTTTTGCATGACTTGTTGGACACCTTGACCATAGAATCGTTGAAGTTGATTTTGTTGGATGATAGTTTGTAGCTTGTTTGTGAGAGCGTTGACATCTGCGTGTCCGCTTTGCATTCCGCCCATTTGCAAGCCTTGCGTTTGCATACCATGTTGCATGCCGCCTTGCATTTGCATTCCTTGTTGTTGCATTGGTTGTTGCATTCCGTATCCTTGTTGTTGTTGCTGTTGTGGATAGCCTTGTTGGATTGGTTGTTGCATTCCACCTTGCATTTGAGATGGTGGTCTGCTAACACCTTGTGAGACGCCATAGGATGGAACTTGGTTTTGCGTAGTGTATGAGTCGACCTGTAACGGTGCGCTTGGTTGTACCATTTGTTGGTATTGTTGATTCTGATTTGGAACCGGTGGTAACTGTTGTGAGGGTGCTGATGGATACATGTTTCCTTGCTGTTGCATTGGTTGTTGCATTCCGCCTTGCATTGGTTGTTGGATAGGCTTCTGATATTGCTGTTGAGGCATTTGATTCATTCCTCCTTGCATGCCCATCATAGTTGTATCACTTCTTATCTTCGATGCTAGTCCCATTGTTGTTTTTCGTTTGTTAATTGGACTTTTGATCGCAAAAATATCTTTTTATAGTAAACGAAAATAGCTAGTTATTTTTAGATACTAATGCGGGAACAGAACGTGAATGGCTAAGAGCCGTAAAGCACTGGAGCTTTAGTCTTGACATCTCCTCAAATAGTATCTGCAGAAGCTATTTTAATGAAGGCAAATTGGAATCAAATAGTAATGTATTGAACCTGCAATTTTATTTAGACTGCAAACAAGATAAACTGATCCGTGTTTTACATAGACAAAATGAAATTCAAATGGACAATACAATATCAACTTTGTAGAAAGCAACTGTTTGTTGTCCAAATTTTGGTTTAACACGCGTATTGTCCTTTACTGGAATCAAAGGAACTGTAGTTCGTTCCAGAAGCAGTTATTTGGATTGCGAACTCCAATTTTTGGACAACGGATAGTTTACTGTAACTGGGACATCCTATGATATCGCTAATGTCAATTACAGTATTATTCCATAAACGAAGTTATTTTTGTCAATGGTACAACTTTGTGTTTTCAGTTCTCCTGTTAAGAGCGAGTATCCGTTGTACATCTATTTTCTTAATATGACAATTCGTTCTCTTGCTTGTTCAACAAACTTTAAAAGCATGAAACCTCATTTCGTTCTTCGCAGCGAGACCATGGAAGAACTACTACAGGAAGGACTTGAACGAGAGGAAGTAGAACATAAAACAGAGACTACGATCGATAGTACTTTAGCGACTTCAAATAAAGAAGAAAACGCACCAGTACTATCTCATATTCAACCTATACATGAGATAACTACAATACATGAGGAAAGTAGGCCGCCCGTTGACTTTGTTATTTATCAGGGTTCATCATTCGCGGAAGACCTAAACGAAACAGAAATACAAACACCTGGAAGTGGAAGGGGTCGTAAAAAGAAGCTTGTACATGTCTACGATCAAGAAAACAAATCATACACAGTACAAAAGTTTTCATGGAAGTAGGACAACCGGTTTAGACGCTCGAAAGTGATTGTATTGTTTTTGAGCCAAATAAAAATTTATGTCAATGCATGGAGGCGCTACGAATAATATTGCGCTTCACAAGTATGCTGCATGTAGTTTGCTCGAAATTTCCCGCGTTGAGGGTCGCACAAAATAGCTGTTTTGCAGCGTCACGGCAACGATTTGATGTACTGTTTACTGCTAATAGGTGCTGTATAGTGAATCTCGTTGGTTTGTTAGATTGTTTGCTAGCTCGGAGGCAAAACCAGTAACCCAGTTATTTTTTCTGTATTCGTAAGATAACAGGTTTAGCCCATCCACATACTAGGTTAAGAGTCATAAACGTGGTTATACAGTTCTTGGTTAGTATGCTATCTGCTAATGATCGCTTCAAAGTATCTCAACCCAGTACTATACTGAGAGCAAACATCCACTCATTGGTTCCACAAAGATGAATAGAAAGCTAAGGCGTATCTTCACTCTTAAGTATCTATGACGGCACTTGGAATTAGGAAATTACAACACCAACAAAAACATGGGCAACACGTGGTATTACAGACGACCAACATTTTCAGGGATAGAAGACAGAATTCGACCTAAACCGCAGTTCATACAACGCGACCAAGCAACGTACTCGAAAGCACCCCAAGTGCATCATGTGAAAATCAACTCTCAAAACCAACTCGTTATTCTCGGACATACCAACCACCGCGTAGATAACCTCATGTTCTCTTCGCATATTTATTTAATCAAAAATGTACTCTTTTTCTACGACCATTTTATTATCCTCACTGAAACTGGAGTCGTCTGGGTATGTGGTTCCAATGAACATGGAAAAATAGGCCTAGGTGCAGTAACTAGAACCAATACCGTTGAACAACTAGATTTACCACCTATTGCAAGAATATCTTCAGATGGTGAACTATGCATCATGTATTCAGAAACAGGAGAGTGTTATACAATGGGCACAGATACAACTTGGATAAATACTTCTGATATATCAGGAAGACCTCGGCGACAACAAAATCTCGACCACTACTTACAAGTCATCAGGCGTGATGGCGTGTACGTACTTGACGCGTTCGGTAGAGTTTACAGGTTAAGCGGGCCAAATCTATCAGAAAAAAACAAAATAGCAAAGCATGTAACACGTATGAGTGCGGAAAGTCGTTGTATCATCATGTACGGAAAGCGTAACTACATCGCTCTTATCACTGATCCAGCAAACCAGCAACCCGTCAAACATGACTGGGAAAATGAGGAACTTGTCGCGTCAGAAAGTTGTGGTTATGCTACATTCTACGCCAATGCAAACGGAGAGCTCAAAATTCGTGGAGATATAGCAAAGCTTCGAGCAAACCAACAAGACTGGTCACGTGCCAAAGCAGACGATGAAGATTTTGCTATTGTAGAGTCTATGATTGGTAAACATGTCACGCATATTACTTGTGGTAAAAACCATGCTGTATTTGTAGATTATCAAGGAAATGAGACTAGTGTGTTTGGTGTAGGATCAAACTTTTCTGGTCAACTTGGATTACCTAGTGATGTGGAAGAAGTGCACGTTCCGACTGAAATGAAGTGGAAAAATATGTTTCCTGATGGTATGCATTACTTTAGTAGTTGGGGAATACAAGCTGTTGGTTGTTCGCAACATAATACATACTTGTGGCTTAGTAAGTTGTTTTATACTTGTTACTTACATTATAGCTATGAAAGGTAGAGATTTCTTCTCGTTAATACACAAGAATACACTTTATTGTGACATAGAAATCATTAGTACAGTTACATCACTGCGATAAAGAATTATTTATTGATAGGAAAGTATAGCTCCATCAGTTGTTCGTAAATTTGTTGATCATGAATTTCTCGACAAATAAACACAATTCGATCGATTTTCAAGTAATTGTTATCTGTTTCTAACCACTCACGTACTGTTCTAATCGCGATATTTGCCGCTGCAACGATGGGGAAACGAAATTTGCCAGAACTAATACAACAGAACCCAATGGTTTTAAAATTGTGCTCAAGAGCAAGATTCAAACAATTTCTATAGGTTAGTGCTAAATCTTCGTCACGTGTTGGTGCGTTCTCATCGTGACCTGGTCCAAGAGCATGAATTACAAATTTACTTGGTAGACGGTAACCCTTTGTGACCACAGCTTCACCAACTTCCATGAACAAACCATTATAGTCGATCAACATTTCAAACGTTGTGTCAGGGTGTACCTTGCCATGTTTCACGTATTTGTCGTACAAGGCTCGTCTTGCTTCTTGTTGCATTTGTAGTGGTTCACGAGAGTGAAAGTACACAGCTCCATTTGCACCCATTCCGTATGCAGAAAGAGTTGGATTTGTAGCGTTCACGATACAATCGAGTTCAACAACTGTCATATCTCCAGCAAAGATTGATACTCTATTACTCAATTCGTCATCGAGATCAGTGTTGAAATCTACACTAGCTGTGAGTATAGTTTCTTCCAACGCTTGTTTCATCTCTTCGTCCAATGTTTGTAGATTTTTATAAATAATTGGAGAGAAATGCTTCGCTGCGTCAAGTAAACGTGATGTCTCTCGCCAAGTTTCGATTTGTGAGAACTCTATTTTCTCTCTTGTTGTGTAATTGTCTTCTTGCATCGTTTTGTTGGGATTTGTTGCAATTTCTGAAAAAGGTTTTGGATATTTATTTACAATGTAAAATGGAAGCATCAAAAGTATAAGGTTGATAAAAGTAGGTTGTTTCTGGAATAAAGTCCTTGCCATGTAGTTACACTTTAGATCATTGGCTCCAGTTTCGTAATACAACGGTGACACATTTTACAATTTGCAAATTCGCATTTAGGAACTCGCACAACTCTGACACTGCTTGTGACATGGATAAAGCTGATGCAAATACATCTGTAAATCGAAACGCGAGAAAAACATCGTTTGTAACACGGTACAACAATGAATCAGGCACAACAGAAGACTTGAGTTTTCCATACCCGATTAAAAAGGTTGCCTCACATGATCATACAACATTATTTCTTACCAATAACGGTGACGTGTATGGGTTAGGAATCAACAAACTTGCGCAAATAGACGAAGATAGTACAACCATATCGCAAGTAGAAATATCCAACGCAACAGACATCGCCGTAATGCTCAAAGTGTTAATTTTACGAGAAGACAACGTTCTACTTGGATGCGGAAGAAATGCAAATCATGCTTTAGGCTTCGAACACACATACAACGTCGAAAACCTAACTGTAATACCAAGTACCGTCTACAACAACGAAAAAATATTATTCGTAGGCGCAGGACGTGCTTTTTCACTTGTGATAACGGCGAGGAGTAATGTATATTTAATGGGACAAAAGTAAGTCACTCTACAACGACTAATGAAAAAGTTGGTTAGATAGTAGAGATAACAACGCAAGAGCGTCCATCTTATTTTCGATCCCCCACGTTACAGCAAATGGCCACATAGTCTCCCTACACTGTGCCTCGTTTCACATAGGCATACTAAACAGTGCCGGAGAGGTGTTCTTAGGTGGCGACAATCAACATTGCAAGTTGGGAATTGGTAACAATTCCAATCGTGCTGGATTCTGGAAACTAGATTCCTCTTTTTTGTTTTCTTCTATTTCTTTATTTGATGATTCTACCGTCTTAGTTACAAAAGATGGTGACTTGCTGTTACTGGGCCATATAGGAGGTAATACGATCACTAGAAAGCGAAACCCTCTTACAAGGCGTGAGAAGCTTCATAGCGTATGTCATGTTTCTGGATATCGCGCGAGTATGGTTGTTAGTACTAATGACGGAGAGATCTATCTTTATGTGGCTAACACTGAAGGTAAGGTATTGCTGGGAAATTCAGATAGAGACTATGATGCACTGGTTAGCTGTAGAGCAGATGCGACACTGGTTTGCCTATCAGAAAAGAAAACTAGTAAGGTCACTGCACATTTCCATTTGCTTTTGATGACGATGCGAAGAACAGAGTTACATGACATAGATCTTGTCGTACAGTAAATAACTTAGAAATTTATGTATTCAGAGGTAGAACACTCCCTCTTTTTTCATGGCTTTTAACGTCTATCCTGATGTGTGGATAATCGTTTCGTAGTATCGTTTCATCAGCACCATGCTTTAGCATTAGTAAAATAGCTGCAGTACAGCTATTCACACAAGCAGCACGTAGTCCTGCATTCCAGTCATTAGCTCCTTTCTCGATCATCAATTCAGCAGCAGATATCCAATCTCCTCTACACGCGTACTGAAGACCTTTGTTCCACTTTGTTGCACCTTTAGTAATCATCATATCAATAATCTTCAAATCGCCACTACTGCACCCACCTTGCAACCCCAAATTCCACTTATTTGCGCCTCTTTCAATCATCATCTCAATAATATCATACTGTTGCCCCTCACAAGCACCTAATAACCCTTTATTCATATCTTTCGCACCTTTCTTGATCATCATTTCAATAAGATCAATATTCCCACAGAAACACGCTCCTCTAAGCGCAAGATCCCAATCATCAGCACCTCGGTCAACCATAAATTGAACAATATCCATTTGCCCATATTTACAAGCATACCACAACCCATAGTTCAAGTTTGTTGCACCTCGATCCATTAACATCAGGACAATATCAATATGACCACCACTACACGCTAAATTTAATGCATTTTGCCAGTTATCAGCACCTTTGTTGATCATCAAGTTGACAATTTCAATATGACCACCAAAACAAGCACCTTCCAAGCCCATGTTCCAATTCTTTACACCACTTTGTATAATGACACTTACAACATCTAAATTACCACTTGTACATGCTCCTAGTAACGCTCTATTCCAGTCATTTGCTCCCTTTTTGATCATTTGATGGATAACGTGCTGTTGCGCACCTTCTGCTGCTCCCCAGAGTCCTCTATTCCAATCTTTGGCTCCATGTTGTATCGTCATGTTTATTAATTCGATATCACCACTTTTACATGCTGAGCGTAACGCACCATCGATGTTATTGTATCCACGTGCGAGGACGTCGCGAACGATATCACGATTACGCGTTTTACAAGCGTATTCTAGTAGGTCTTTTTGTTTGGATTCATACTTGACGTATAGGTCAATAGCAGATGGTCGTTTCGCAGCATCGTAACGCGTCATGCTTAGCACTGTTTCGATCAACTCGTCATCATAGAGTTCTACGCTTTGTAACTTTTGTCGCATTTGTTCGTGAATTTCGCATTCTGTTATTTTGTCTTTGATGAGGCTTCCCAGTACGTTACTAGATCCTACTCGTGTAATGGTCATTAGTTCGTACAAAACTACGCCAGCTGACCATATATCGGATCTTGTTCCGTAACTTCCTGTAAAGACTTCTGGTGCCCAATACGTTGTTTTTCCAACTTTCGTATGGTTTGCAGTTCCACTAATTTCACGCGCGACGTCAAAATCATTTAACACGACATCGAGCGTGCCATCGCGATTGACTTGTTTGACGAGTATGTTGCATAGTGAGATATCACGATGAATAATTGGTGGAGTTCGAGAATGTACTAGTCCTAGTGGTTGGAATAAATCATGAATAATTTTTTCGATAAATGGTTGCGGGAATGGATCTTTTTGACCCTCCAAGTAACTCTCGAGTGATTTGTGTTCATAGTATCGCTATCAATGTTACTAATGTAAATGAATCGTACGAGTATAACATAGAGCTTATCATTCTCAAACTCATCTGCTCTAGGTAATAAATAATCTTCCATTATTTCTGCTACGTGTTTATTTTCTCTTCCAAATTGTCGAACTAGCTGGACTGCTTCTTGTATCAGCAACGCACCAGGTGCATCAACGATTTTGAGTGCATACTTTTGAGGTTCTCCTGGTCTATTGATTGTTACATCGATTGCGAGAAACACACTGCCAATACCACCTTGTCCTAGTTTGTGTACTATTTGTAACTTTCTTTTTTGAGTGCCATTCACAACAAAGTCAAATTCTGTTTTATCTCCTGCCTTGTGTGGCCCAGGTTTCTCACTTAGAATGTAAGAATGACGTGCCACAGGCATATAAATTGGTGTAGCTTCCTCAAACACTTCATCAAAGCTCTCACTTCTGGATGTGATGTTGCCCATTGTTTGAGTTCCAAGTGTCAAACATCAAAGTTGTAAAAGCCTCAAACAAAGCCACAATGCTCGACAGGAACACCATGTCGTTCGATGAGTGGACTCATATCATGACCTACTTGGACGATAAAACGATAATATCGCTCACACTAGTTAATCGATACATTTCTAACGCAGCAAGAAGCAATGCTACTTGGGAAACTAGAATGCCAACAACACTCCCACCTTCAACGAATATTCGTGCCTTAACCGCGCTAAATAGTAAGAAAAAAGCAGCTCAAGCAAAAAAACAGCAACAACAACAGGCCATCAAGCATAAAATAGAAACTCTAAGAAAAGGAGTTGCTGACATCTTGAAATTTGTTGCATTTGACCAGAAACAATCATCGTTAGTAAGGTGGACATAGTTAAAAAACAAATATTTTATACGCAGGCAAATAATTCGGAATCATACCACGATACAATTAGTCACATACGCTTTCGTAAAGTTTGTTATGGCTCTTCGTAGAGGTATTACTCACGAGAAAGTGTACATAAAAGAGCGCTGAGGGGCTCGCGCATTATAAATATACGCTATTTCTTGGCTTCAGTTATAATTTATGATGTTGTTGCTATCACATAAGTTTGTATGGTTATCGTCAGCGTCGCCACCGCTAGTGCTACCGGCGTGACTAGAACTCCATACCATAGAAATCTAAAATAGTTCATAGCCTTGGAATCAACACCGTTGTTTCTCAAGATTTGTATCCACATGATACCTGCTAACGCTCCTATTAGCGTGACATTTGCGCCCAAGTTACTACCAAGAATCAACGAGAACGAACTAGCTTTCTGTAGTAGCGGATCTTGCAAATACTCACTTGATACTAGAACCTTGGTGAATAAAATGGTCATTGGTTGATTATTTAGAACATTGCATGCTAATGTTGAGATCAACGAGATTACAAAACATGTAGCTGCAATTGTACCAAATGAAGAACTTGGAGCAGGTGATAGTGTAACAATAACATCTGCCAAAAATGATGCGATCAGTGTCACAAAACCGTATCGATTGAGTAGCTCTACCATGACGAACATACCAAACACGAATGGAACGATTTTCCATGGCATACGTATAGCTACTTGCACTACGTTGAGTTCCATAAAGTGAAGTTTCAACGCAGCAAGATTCATTTGTGTACGCATGTACAGTACATCCATCACAATGTCATAGATAAAGTATAGTACAAAGAATGCAAGACATACCAGGAAAGCAGGTATAGTAGCGTCCCCAGGTAAATGTATCACAGAAGTGATTGCCAAAATGATAAGACATAGTGCTAGTGCAACTGACTTGATGATAGCGCTTTTCTTGTCCTTGAGAGAAACAACTGTTTGTTCTTCTTGTTTGTTTACAATCTCTCGTGGAATCTTTTTGAAAAAAATTGCGTAGAGTATTCCAAAAGATGTAAATCCTGCTACACATGCTGGTAAACCCATGAACAAAAAGTATTGTAAAAAGTTCATCTTGTACGCTTCTGCTACGATCATGTTTGTTGGGTTACCAATTTGGAACGCAACGGACCAAATATTTGCCAAGAAGAACTGACAAACGACAAATGGTACCAAATCTAGATTTTCTGCATTCTTTGCCAAATAGCAACAAATTGGCGTCAATGTGAGAATCACGATATCATTTGATGTGAAAAGTGTGAGTACACTGGCGAATAAAGCGAAAAAGATGAATAGTGTGTGACCTCTACGTGCACTTCTCTTGATGATCTCTTTTGCAAAATATTCGAAAAGTCCTGTTATGTCTAGTGAAATACACGCGTAACTCAGTGACATGAAAAGAATAATTACACCGTATGGTTTGATCTTATCATCACCAGCAATTCCAGTAACAAACGTTTCCCACCGTAAACACGTCGTAGCAAATAGAAACACTAGTGCAATGAGTGGAGCTGTCGCCATGTCGAGAGTAAACCAATAAAAATACGGAACTGGTGGCGGTGGAGGTGTTGGCGCTACTGCTGCTGCCTCTACAACGTCCATCAACTCGATTTCGACATCGACTGGTTGCGCTGTAGTGTTCTTTTTCCGATATTTTTCGAGTAGTAAAAGAATACGTTGTTTGTGTACAAAAATTGGGACTTTTGGTGTAATGATTACACATGTAATACAAGCCATAAACGTGACAAACGATATCCACGCACAAGGCGTCTTCAGCTCGTCAGGAACCGTTGTCATGGTTGCCCAAAATTTACAACCCAAATTCAAACATTCCAACTGCCATGAGCATGTTCTCAAATGATGTACTGATACACGTATTCTCATTTCTGTCACTGAAAGAACTTTTGGCACGTTCGTATGTATGCTCAGCGTGGTATGCCTGCATAGTTCTAGTGAAAGAAGATGACAAGCTAGAGGTAGCCAATGTAGGAACTATTCATAACAGTTATCACCATTTAACCAATAATCTTTGGAAACAGCTCACATTACAGCGCTGGAAAAATTTTAGTTTGCACAATAACATTTCAAACTGGTTGAAGTTATACCAACGAAGACTAAAAGCTGAAAGAAGCAATTCAAGTTCATTTTATGATTCTTCTTTAATTGATGCTTGTCCAGAGATGGAGTTCAAATGTCCATTGGATTGGAACTTTGTAGGAGGAACAGTATCACCAAGTACAGGGTTTTGTTTGCAATGTAAGAAGCCTGTGTATAACGTAGATACCCTTGAGGAGCTAGATGAGCATGCAAGAAAAGGCGATTGTGTTGTATTTAAAGCAAGAGTGCAAGAAAAGATGATCATCATGGGCAGACCAAAACCAGTTCGCCGTACCATTTGTCATATTGCGTAAAAAGTTCTAATTTACTTTGAATTCTTTAAATCATTCAACCAACATAGCATATACGTAATATACATGGTGAGAATGTATGTCTCTGCATAAACACTTTCACTAAAACCTCTTTTCTCGATAAGCATGGCTGTGATGCATATTAAACCGGTTACAAGTTGTACAGTGCCTGTAATCGGCATCAACTTTCTAAATTGCTGAACACCACCAAAATAGAGGTACATGAAAAAGTGATGTAGTACATTGGTGAGAATAGGGAGATAAATGAGTATTTTCGCTTCTACAGGAACGTGATAAAACGATGCCCACGCTACTGACAACGTAGTAATATGATGAAAACGAAAATGGGGACTAACTGCGTAAGAGTTGTGACTCAATGTAACCAAAACAACATCCAAAAACTCGTATATCTTACTCAGGTAATAAACTTTGAAAAACACTTCATCATCTGCAATGTGAACGATATTCAACAAGTGCATCAAAAATGCAGTAAAATAGATGCCATTTAACACTCCCACGAGCGTGTTGTTCCACTGTACCACTGTTCCCAACGTAAAAGGTTTTCGTCTGATCTTTACCATGTAGTACTCCAACACATACGAAGAAACAGCAAAGAAGCCAGTCCACAGACAAACAGACTGAAGTGTTGTCATCGTTTTTTGAAAAGTTGAAGTAGTTTTCGTCAAACGCACTCGTAGGTATACAAAAAACTGTTTTACGCGCAGCACTCTTTCTTCTTTTTCTTTTGTTGATTGTTGTCTTTCATATCTCCCAACTTGAATGGTGCTTCAAACTCTTGCTCGTCATTTCCAGTTTTTGCATTTGGTTGCTTAGGTTTTGTAGTCGCGACCTCTAGTGCTGCTTCTTGTTGTTTAATATACTGCGTTGCCAAATAATCAAATACTATATTGTCAGTCATAAAAGTAAACGCGTACTATCTTCAACCATATCACCATTTTTAACACTGGAGCGATAAAATTTTAGTCCAAGTGTTTCTGCTAATTTATCTGCCTCTTCGTCGGTGACTACTGCTTTTTCTTTCAAGTCATATTTGTTTTGTATAAGTATTTTGCACAGTGACTCATCGCATTCGCGTTTGACTTTTTCATGCCACTCAGGTATGGCTTCAAAACTATCTCTATCAGTTGTCGAAAAGGCTAAAACACATCCTTTAGCACCGCGATAATATTGTTTGGTCATTTCTGCGAATTCTTCTTGTCTAGACTGTGAAAAAGAGTACTAAAAATTCATTACCCCGCAGTATCCCACAGCATAAAGGTAACAGCTCGTTGGCACGATTCTACAAATTTTTCTTTTTCAGTAAACGCGACACCAATCGTTTGTTTGTATCCCTCGTCGTATCTTCCTGTTGCGAATCTTCTCACTAGTGATGTTTTTCCTACTCGCCCATTTCCGACCACAATGACTTTCATTTGATCATCAAAGTCTGATAATTCTGCCATTTTTACGAATTGTATAAAAGTATGATAGTCTCGTGTCGATGTGCAAGATTTTGGCTTTTGCTCTTTCAAGAATTTAGGTTGACCAATTAACTGACGTTTTTGACTTTGAAAGCCTTTTGTGTCTGTTTGGTAGCAACCGGACAAAGCAGGATTTGTTGGACTCTGCTCTATCTCAAAAGTGTGTTGTTTGACTGCTAAAATCATTCTTCAATACATCGTAGACAAACACTTATTAGACATATTTTAATTCCATTGCGCTGATGCAGCCTTATTTGCTCTTAATTTCTTACCCAAGTACACCTTGTGTTCCTTTAACATGTTCTCATGCATCAAATCTGGTGGTACATAGAATGGTTCTTCCCAACCATGCTTCTCATACTCTTGTGAAACACACAAATCATATTCTGTTCTAAAGAAGCAAGCACCCAATGGTAATTTTTCTCCAACAAACTTTTCCAAATCAAATTTACGTCTCTTGCTCAATTCGATTGGATCTGTGATCGCTTTAGTTGGTTTTGGTGGTCGGTAATCAGAGTGTTGAATTGGATACTTTTCCGAATCAACATAATTGCTTCCAAAATTGAATCTTTCCTCTAATAATTGTTCAATGTACTCGTGTTCGTATTCGTTTGCATATTTGCGCATGTTTTCGCGTTGATCTTGTACACGTTTTGTATCTTGTTTGAGTTGTTCTGCAGGTTGTGCTTTTTCGAATCCTTTGCTCTTTAACAAGCTAATTACTTGTTCTGGTGCTTTCTTATCGGATTGTTTGAACAACATGAACACATATCTAAATGTTCCTGCATATTCTGTTGGCAAAGGTGGTAAATACGAACAGATTTCATCTCCCTTTCCGACTTGATTTCCTGGAATGTTCACACTAACAATTAGTTTGTATGCTCACACTTACACCATCCAGTTGATAAAATTTCCTTGGTCAGGTACCAAACGATATGGATAGTCTGGTGTTAACATGACCAACGTGTAAAAATCGTTTTGGTTATCTACTTCATACTCGACTGTTGGTTTCTGTTTGACGATTTCTGCTTCCAAAAAATTTCCCATAAGAGCGTTGGATCGGAATAGATTCTCTTCTGCAACGTTTACCATTTTGAATATTTCTTCGTTCACACAAACTTGTGTGATTTTAACATCTTTTTTCGATTCGACTTTTGGTGCTTCGTAGGAGACTTTTAGATTGATATTGATGCCGTTAATAAACTCATGTTGGAATTCTGTTTTTTCGACGCGTGTTGGATACAAATCAACGTGCAAGTCCAAATTGGCAAACGCTTGGATTAACTACGTGTTAGATCTTGGGCAAAAAACATACTTTTGGACGTTGTGTTTTGACCCACTCTTGGTTTTTGAGTTTTGTTGGATCGACAAATTTTCTCTTTCTATCTTCTCTTGACATTTTTTTAGTTTTGAAATCGACTAATTGTACAGGTATCGCTGGTCGTACTGAAATATCGTCAATGTTCAATTGTTTAAACATTTCTCTATTCGACAAAGATGTGTGCTCGAACAACGTTGGTGTGCTCTCCAAAACGTGTACAGGCTCTTCGAATCGTCTTCTCAAGTATTGTTTGTATTGTGCTTGTGGACGGTCTGCAGCGTGTTTTGCTTGTTTGGCATAGTTTCTAACGATGATCGATGGTAGGTTTGGTTGCTTGGAGAGTAACCTGTTCATCATGGTTTTTGTGTGAAGTTGCCAGTTGAGCAGGCAAACTCTTCAACAAAACAAAGCAAAGATGGCAGAGTGGGGTGCTCCTAAATATCACCCTCCTGCGTTCTTTGAATCAGGAGCAAAATCGATAAATAAATTTCGTGGCGTACATGCACTACGAGAACGTGCGAGAAAGCTCAAAACTGAAGGCATCCTAATTATTCGGTTTGAAATGCCTTTTAATATTTGGTGTTTATCATGTAACGATATGATTGGGAAAGGAACTCGATTTAACGCTGAAAAATCAGACGATGGCTTTTATCATTCAACAAAGATATTAAAATTCGCTATGAAGTGTGCAAAATGTAAAAACAAAATAATTATACATACAGACCCGCAAAATTGTGACTATAAAGTTACATCTGGAGCGAAAAAGAAAGAGGAAGAATTCCAGTACGATCCGTTAGAAGATAATGTCGCAGTATTGACAGACCCAGAAATACTAGAAAAGCGAGAAAATAATGCCATGGCAAAATTGGAGCATTTGCAAGAAGATTATACAAAGAGTTTGGAACTAGTTCCCGCGTTGACACAATTACAACAAATAAGAGATAATGATTGGAAGAGTGATTATGAATTGTCATCAATACTGCGGAAAAAGAATCGTGAGACGAAACAGCAACAAAAAGCAGAATTGGAACAATTTGAAAAACGATTTGGAAGTGGATACGCAAATGAAGATGGAGATGGGTTGGCCATATCTAAAGAAACAGAACAAGATCGAGAATTGGCGAAAGATTTCGTCTTCAAGAGGCAACAAAAACCTAACGTTGTCAGCTCCATCTTTGCCAAACCTAACAAGATGTCACAAGCTCACGGTGCGATCATTACTGCATCTTTGAAAAAGAAAACATCAAAAGAAGTAGAGTTTGATGTTGTAGTTAAGAAGAAAAAGTCTGATAAGAAGAGTGTATCTTCATTATCGCTTCTACAAGCGTATAAAACGTAGTGTAAAGTTTGATCAACCTTGTTCATGTTCAAAATCAAACAAACGAGAGCTCTACTCCAAACTCGAAGTGCTTTCGCGGTCTATAATTGCACGATGAAGAGAAAATTAGTGTTGAAGAAGGGAGTACAAAAGAAAGCAAAGACAGAGGACGAATGTTCTTGTGCAGAGCGCGAGCTTTCTGAATCAAATATAACTACAACTCCGATTATTCGCGAACGACCGAAAGATTTATTACTAGGATTTCATGTGAGTATACAGGGAAAAGCCAGCGACAAAGGCTTACATAATTCCGTGCGACACGCAGTACGACTTGGATGTAACGGTTGTTTCGCCATTTTTACAGCAAATCAAAAGTCATGGAATGCAGAGGGACCAACACCAGAAATCGCGCAAAAATTCAAAGACGAATGCGCGAAGAATAACTTTGATACAAAAAATATTCTGCCCCACAGTTCATACTTGATCAATTTGGGATGCCCAGACGCAGAAAAATTGCAAAAAAGCAGAGCACTCTTTTTACAAGAAATGAAACGATGCGCACTCCTAGGTATCACCATGCTCAATTTCCATCCAGGGAGTACACTCGGAGAAATTACAGAAGAAGCATGTTGCGAAAAAGTTGCAGAATCTTTGAATTGGCTTCACCAACAAACTGATCCTACGTTGGATTTATCACAAGTTGTTACCGTGATGGAATGCACGGCAGGCCAAGGCAATAACATTGGTTACAAGTGGGAACATTTGAAATTGATTATTGATAAAGTGAATGACAAGTCACGCGTTGGTGTATGTATTGACACTTGTCATGCTTTTGCTGCTGGTTACGATTTGAGAACTGATACTGCGTGCGAGAAAACATTTGCTGAATTTGAAAGAATAGTTGGGTTCAAGTACTTACGAGGAATGCATTTGAACGATAGTAAAGGTAAATTAAATTGTAGATCGGATCGACATGAAAGTATTGGAGATGGATTGATTGGGAAAAAGTGTTTTAGGTATTTAGTTAATGACCCACGATTTAGAAACATTCCAATGGTACTGGAAACACCAGCTGAGAAACAAGCAACAGAGTTAAACCTTTTGTTTGGATTGGTTAATGAGTAAATCATAATTTTGAGCAACCACAGAACTAAACAACTTTGTAACTAAAAACAACATGAGTTCCGTGTACGAAGATGTGACAATCACTGTACTTGGTGACGCAACACCGACACTTCCTTTATTTTCATTCTTAAAGAACATCTTTAGAGCACATAGAACGTACTTTTTCGACGCAAAATTTACGGATAAAAATTATTCTCTATCGGATGACAACAAAACTGCAAACAGACACGGAGGCGGCTACACTGGCATGTTTGCATTTGTTGATGCAACGTTAGAACAACTCACGGTACCGCTATATATCAAATTCAACTCTTGCAAAAGTTATTTTGGAGTTGGTGCAGGTGTTCCTGAACGCGTAATAAATACAGGAGATTGGAACTATGGCGCTGATGACAGTCAAGGATCATTTATTCTTGGTTGGGATACATGGGTACGACCGGAGTCGGTGTATAGAGATATACAAGCACAAAAACTTAACACGTTCAGAATTCGAGACGACACTCCTATCAAGATGACCTATGAAAATGGAAAAATGTGTGTAGCCTCTGGAGAAGTAAGCTTGTCGATAACTGTTCCATGTACACACAGACCGTGTGTGGTTATATTTACAGATGGCATAACACCTACTATTATTGGTCAACTGGAGTACGATAGATGGAAAAAACACGAAAAGAAAATTCAAAAAAAGACTAACAAAATAAGTTGAGTTTATTGGAATTTTCATAGTGTCATACAATTAGGAACTACAAATTTGTTTTTGATAGTAAATAATTTGGATGCACAAGGAATAGCAGATATTGTAGAAGCATCACTGATTGACTCTCCGCGAGTCAGAAAACGTATTATTCTTGACACGGTTGGAAATAGTATTTCCGTTCATTGGCAGAGAAAGCGAAGCTGAGCAACTGCTTCACATCGGAGAAGACATGGTGAATTTTATGATGCTCACGCAATAAAATTCCAATCCAAGCGGGAAATTTTGGCTCGAAATATCTTCCACAAGAATAGTTACTCACTGGCCCATGGAATATCAATTTTGGGTGGAATACCGCGGTGCATCAATATCATTAAGATTCTAGCTGTTAACCCAGCAAAAAGTATGTCTAAGAAAAACGTCAAGGATTGGAATGAATACATTTCTGGACTCAATGAGAATAGAAAAGATGAAGTCATCAAGCTTGTGAAGTACTGTTGCATTAGTAATAGGCCATACAAAGTTATACTACTCTTGAACAATTCCATGAAGCAGTTCCAAGTCCTCCAGAAATAGATTCATACGTTCTTGCCTACAAAGGTGAACTTTTGTAAATAAAATGATCTTATCTTCTATGTCTGCATGTCTAGAGTTAACAAACGATACGAAACACCACTTGCTATTGTTTTTTCTAATGAAGCTCTTTCCTGTTTAAATACTGATGTAAACTGCATAAGTCAACTTCGAACACAAGCAAATCGAAATGCTCAGAACAGAGAAGTGCTCACCACTGTTGCCTCCAGATTATGAACGTAGAGTACAAGTTCGTGATGCGATACTTGACAGAACAATAATACCCAACGTTGCGAACTTGGAAACCACAGATAAAAAGTTGTATGATTTTCTGTACCATTTTGAACAACACGGTTGGGCAGTATACAAAGAAATGTATCCTGTTAAAATGGTACAGAACGTACTACAAGAAGCAAATGAATTCCTCACAAAACACTACGAGTTTGACATGACAAAACCAAGTACGTATCACAAGTTCCCGTTCGAGCAACTTGGATTTGTAGACTTGTATCACTTGCATAGTCTGTACGACATGCGATTCTACCAACCAATGATTGAACTATTTCAAAAACTGTACAACACCGACCAACTGAACGTCATACTTGGCGCCATGTCATTCAAACGTTCTATTTATGAAGTTTCAGAAAAGGGAACTAAAGTTCATGAAGATTGGGGTCACCCAGGTTTCCTACATAACGACTGTAACTTGTTAACTGGGTTTACACCTGTACCTATTCAATGTTGCATCGCTTTGAGTGAAACTACTCCAGATATGGGTGGTTGGAGAGCTATTAGCGATTTCCACTGGAATGCCACAGAATGGGCTCGCAATTGTGTAGAAAACAACTACAATACGAAAACAGCCATATTGCGTGATACTTTGGTTTCTTTGTGTCCTGGTTTTCCGAACCCTGACAAGTGGAGTGATCACTATGCTATTCCTCACGTCAAATCTGGTGATTTAATTGTATGGAAAGCAGCACTGCCACATGGTACTGGCAAAAATGTCAATAAACAAGGAAAACCACGTATGGCAGCGTATGTTAACTATGTACCTGCTGGATGGAGAGATCAAGATTTCATGTTAGATCAAATGGAATGTGTGTTCAGTGGAAAGCATCCAAAAGGACACAGAGACGACAAGAAAGAAAGAGAAAATTATCAAATGTATGCTTTTACCGATGAACAGTACCAGTTACTGGGTGTAGATCAATATTAAATTATTTTGCGAGTTTTTGAAGTTGGTTCTTGACGCTACCTTCTATCTTTTTAACTTTTGCTGCAATGGAAGTCGCTGCCTCACCATTAAAAATAAAATAGGCACGAACAAGGACTAGTGAGATCATTGGAACAAAATTGGCCAATATTTGGGTTAGATCTCCGCCGTGAGTACCATAAATGCGAAGTGCCCATAAGCCATGTAATAAATCTCCAAACAATAACGTGCATAAAGCGGTACGTCTCAGATTTGGAGTTCCGTATGCGAAAACTACTGCTTCTAAGAGTCCCAATGAAATCATACAGAGTCCAAACATGAACGATAAGTGAAATAAAAAGTCGTTGCCACTATTAACTTGGGAATGAAGCGATGGAGGTGCTAATTGCAATAAAAATCCATGTGGGAAGAACATTGCTGCCAAACCAGTTGCGATATTAACTCCCAACCCTTCGGCAATAAATAACCATTGTTCTGCTCTCATCTTTTGCTGTCAACTTGGGTCACAAAACATGACAAGATAACCATGAAGCTTCACATTTCAAATCAACAGTTTTAAAAACAAGCTCGTACCATGTCATACCAAAGTGCACAGAAGCGTTTGATGCGCGATTGGAAAGAAATCATGACCACTCCGCTTGATACAATTTGCGCGAGACCAAAATCAGAGAATAACCTGTTCGAATGGCACGCTAATTTATTGGCTCCTGAAGATTCGCCATACCATGGCTGCTGTTTGCATTTAACGTTGGATTTTCCAACAGACTATCCACGCAAACCACCATCCGTGCGGTTGTTGACGTTTATCAAACGACCACATGTATTTCCAAGTTGGATATGTTTAGATTTACTGGAAACTCATCACTCAAATGAGGCATACTCTGGTTGGAGTTCTTCATACACTGTTCTTTCGATTCTTTTGCAACTACAGTCGTTTCTACTCGATAAAGAAGAATCAGATACAGAAGAATTCTTGTCAATGTATAAAGACGAAAAACAAATGAAGCTCGATGCAATACAGTCACGACAATTCAAATGTAGTTGTGGACATGATGGGAGTGATAAACCATGGCCGTATGAGTCGCATTGGGAACCACTTCCAAGCGTCGAAAGCATGCAATCGTCAAAAAAAGATTCTCAAAGAAGAAACTCGCACACCAACTCCACATACTAGCAAATTGTTCCTATTTGACATTTTGCCAGTTGAAGTCATGATTCATGTACTAAGTTACATGCAATTATCCGAGTTGTCGCCGATTTCACACTTGGGAGAAGAATACAAAAAACTATGCAATTCGGAACTCTTATGGAATCGAAGAGAAATGGTATGTTACCACTCCAAAGCAACCTTTGAAGAAGATGTACTCGGAATAGGAATCAACATGGAATATACAAGAGAGTCCAAACTGTTGAAAAGTGTAACAACTCCTATGGATTTATTATCACTCTCCGCGTACCAAGAAGGTGTAAGAAAAGGCGTGTGGAATGAACCATTTACCTATTGGCTACCCATATACATTAACAAGGAACACGGCACCAAGAGTATGAAACTTTTCGAGAACTACGTCGAGTTGATCTACTCTGATATCATCATGGAAGAATCAACCACGATTTTGGTCAAAATTGTCGACTTGTTGTGCAAGTTGATGAGTTCCATGGTTGTTGAGATTATGAAGGGCGAAACGCATGCAAGTTTGAAAGCACTCGAGTATTATTGTCACTTCCATCGATTGTTACTATACCATGTACAAGAACATCCAGAACTAGGGAAAATGATCGACGATCGCGTTAGAAGGTTTATGACAAGTGAGAGTGCACGCTCGAAAACGGCAACGCCAAACATTGGAGAGTTTCTTCCGCTTGTATCGGTGTCGAAATATGCATGGAAAGATGTTGTACGTGCAGTGGTGCTGGAAACGCTTGATAGAAACTCGTTTTGGATTAAAATGAAGCATCCAACGTTGGCAAACTTGAAAATTAAAGATCAAGGTCGTGAAGTTCAGTCATGGCAGTGTTCCAAAGTTGGACTTCAATTGCTCATGTTCCACTCGTATTTTTTGCAAAACGTTGTCGATAAAAGTGCTAACCAAACACTACAAGATCTAGCGCATCAGTATGATATACGTTATGGAAGACCCACAAGGGAAATGCAAGACAAGATGCAATTAGCCGTTTTTGATATTCAGAAATGTTCAGGATACATGCAATTCTTCAAGTATGTCAAATTCAAAGTAAGAGATATCGAGGAAGTGAAACAAATGCTTCGAGATGCGATGAGCAATATGCTTAGAAAGGGGTATAATAATCAGAAAAGAGAGGCTTTTGTACCAAAAATCAATGATGACACTGGGTATTTGGGTAACAGGAATGGTATGTTTGCTCCTGCATCATCAAGGCTTGCACGCAAGTTCCAAACAGTTGTACCGTTGCAAGCTCCACAAAAACAAACAATCAAAGTAGAACAGAAGAAACCTACAAGCAAAGTTACTAGAGGAAACTATTTTGATTATCTTAATGACGAAAATGAATAACTATCTTCGAATATTATAGATTGCATTTTCGAATCGTAAGCATGTTAAATGTGTAGACGTCAGTTGCTAATCCACGTACCTCTGGCGACTTGTTTTACACGTTGGAAAAACGCCAAAACTATTTGTAACGGTCGTTTGAGTTGACTAAAAATTTGCACAAACCAATAGAAGACCAACGAGTTTACTCTATTATGAGACTGACGGCTACTATCGCACGCAGCACTAACGGTCATGCTCTATGCAGTGTTACATACAAGGGTTAATAGTTTGGAAGAGGAAGAAAAATATTAGCGTTTGGCCTAAACTACAGCTCAGTAGCGCACTGTTTTATCCCGTTTTTACCGCGCAAAAATATTACGCATATTTGACTCTGTAAGATCCTTCCAACAGACCGATATTGACTTATCGCGTTACAATCCCTGGGATTAATATATTAACAAGCTGCCGATAGTGTTACGCTATTATTCTGGTATTTTTATATGCACACCGTCAGCCGACTTGTGCATAGATCGTAAAGTTGGAAACACAAATTCCTTTACAAATTACACTATTCTCGGTGCCATTTGCACTACCCACAGCCATAGTTTTAAGAAAGTAGCCAGCCACCTTCTTCCGCTCCATTTAAGGAATAATGGAATCTGGTTACATTTGAATTCCATTGAATGCATTTATCAACCTATTCCGAGATAGCCGATATATCTGAAGGTCGCTCCTGTCGAAAAACAAGATATGAGCAGGAGGTGATATTTTAGTGCGTTTTCACTTGATTGAGGGACAATGCAAAAAAGTCATTCACCAACATTATCGCAAAACACGCCATACCGTTCAAACACATGAACCACAGTAGGAGTACATCGTTTAGAGGACTTATCAGCGACCTCCTGTGGTATGGTGTCAACATCCAGACTAGGACACTTGAATTGGGCGAATTGACGCCGACTATGAAATTTACCGAAGAAACCACTTTCATGCTGGTTTTACAGCATAACACTTTCCACTAAACGCAATAAACCACATTTCGGCACATTGGACCACTGTAAGCAGGTTTTCAGCGAGTAAGTAGAGTGTTTTGACAACTATTCCGTTTCTTCCGTTCTTTTCTCGCTCCCTGGGTGCTCCCGCCAATTTTTCTAACGATTCACATTTCACTCGTCTAATAGGCTCAGTTTTGGTCAAGCTTCCATGCTTTTTGTAACTTGTAGTAACAAACAACTGATTGGTAGAAGTCGACGTCGTTGATAACACACCAACATGAGTTCAAGCGACGAAGAGATGCTCGATGACGAGCCAGTTGTAGTTAAAAGAACAACACGCTCTAGACAAAAGCAACAAGAAGAGGAAGAGTACGATGAAGATCAAAATGCAGAAGAAGAGGAAGATGATGAAATCGAAGAAGAAGATGAAAAAGATGACTCTGAAGACGAAGATTTCGAAGAACAAAAGAAAAAGAAAAAAGTACCTCCAAAACCAAAACCTGCACCAGAACGAGCGACCACTATTAGACGCAGAAGTGGACGTGGAAAGCGCATTATCGACGAGAGTGACTTCCAACCGAATAGAGAATTGCGTTCCAGAGGTTCTCGTGTTACATATCGTGAAGTCGCCGAAGATGAAGATGAAGATAACGATGATGAAGAAGAGGAGGAAGAGGAAGAGACTACCAACGATAACGATACAACGTTCCACGATGAAGACTCAGAAGAAGAACCAAAACCAAAAAAGAAACCAGCACCACGTGCACGCAAACCTGCACCGTCCCGTGTGAGAGGTCGCGTTGGCGGAAGGGCAGCAAAAAGACGCGTCGCCGATTCTGATGATGAAGAAGAGGATGACGAAGAACCTGCTGAAATAGTAGAAGATATTGGTCAAGTCGAAATGGACGAAGATAATATGGTCGAAAAAATCATCGCGTGTCGTGCTGTAAAACAAAAAATATCCGACGGAGCGGATGATGAAAACGACGTTGATAGTTTGGAATACTTAGTCAAGTATAAGGAAAAATCATACATGCACTGTGAGTGGGTCCTACGCTCGGAGATTGAATCCCAAGCGCGTGGCAAGGATAAGACAAATAGATTCCACAAACTATTCCCAGAAGATTCTATTCTACAACAACGGTCAACGACAACGTCAGGAACTGATGCAGATGATGATGAACTCACAG
>JAESGV010000235.1_pt1 | contig 27628 bp, 14 predicted proteins | sample 9269781 | NCBI WGS metagenome assembly JAESGV01 (sample SAMN15741586, study PRJNA653496) | algae metagenome | isolation source: Tildeniella torsiva UHER 1998/13D and co-occurring heterotrophs from... | place: Slovakia: Slovak Paradise National Park, Hrabusice, Kosice Region | collected 2000-01-01
AACGTTGGTATTCTCGAACAATTACTGTCCGCACCAAACACTAGTAAAAATTTAATCAATTCTGGTGACAATGATCAGTGGACACCGTTAATGACGGCTGTTCATGCTGGAAACACTGACATTGTTAAAACACTACTTTTACATGGTTGCGATATTAATGCATATGACGGCATAAAGAAGCGCACTGCGTTGATTGTCTGCGCAAACGATCCGCAACACAGTACTGACGAACAAGCAGCAGAGCATGCAACCGAAATAGCCAAAATACTACTCAGTTATGGTGCACAAGCAGACAAACAAGACAGCACCGGTAGAACGTGCTTACATTTCGCAGTGGCCAATACCAATCAATCACTTATTTCTGCATTGTTGAATTATGGAGCAAATCCAAATATTCCTGACATGCAAAATATATCAGCTCTTGGACTTGCTGAAAGAACAAACATAGAGATGGCTGATTATATTAGAAAAAAGTATGATCAAGTGAAGAGTGTTAGTAACATCATTTCGGCGCACCAACAGCCACTATTACGAGAAAACGAGCGCTTGCGTCAGGAACTCGATGAACTAAGATCACTAGTAACAACAACACTCCAAAAGTTTGAAGAAGAGAACAGATTTCTACGGAATCAAGTAACAAAATCAACAAAATAATTTATTGTGAAACTTAGAGACTTTTCAGTGCTTGTGAAGGTGTAATGCCAAACTCCAATTCTGATAACTTGTTGATTTCATCTAAAATATCTTGTTGTAGTTCAAACTTGAGCAGTGGGCTTGTATTCTTGTAGAAATGCTTGACGACGTTCTTTACAAACACTCGCTCAAACACGCGATACATCAATCGATTATTGATACAGTACACTACAAACAAATGGAATCGTACTTGATTCAAAACGGTTCCTTTTGTTCCATTTCTAGTTGCCAACTCTGTAGCCGTGTTCAACGCATCAATTAACTGCGTTTTAAATTCTGTATCAGTGATCGTCTCTATCATGTACGAAATCACATCTACTGGCATATACGTTGCTTCAAATTTGGATCTCCTCATGAATGGTTTAATTTCCATGCACATGATAGCATGTAAAATAGGAATAAACGCACCCAAAACGAGTTCCACTGCTTCTTGTTCTTGGAAATCTGCCATTTCACGAATATCTGTAGCCGATTTGAATAAAACAAACATGCACTTGTCAATAGTCATGGCAGGGAATCCAATCATGAATTGAACAAATGCTAATTGATGAGCGAGTATGAACACCAAATCATCACGATCTTTTGCGTTGACCATAACAGAATCAGGCGCGTACATATCTTGTAATTCGTTTTGTTTTGCATTGTCATCAACGCGTAAAAATTTTCTCATCAACAAGGGGAATATTCCTTGATCGAGTAGGAATTCGATCAACACGTTAGAATCTGTTCGATTCTTGTTCATTGGCATGTCCAAAATCTTATTCTTGTGGAAAAGTTGCATCATTGCGCGTGCGAGTGGATGGGAACTTTCTTCAAATACGTCAATCAAATTTCTCTTGAATAAGAAATACTTGTTCAATAAATTGTGAGAAAGAACCAATGTCAACGCACGAACAAAGGTGTTCAAGTATGGGTTGCGTCTTGTCGCAACACTAGTCGCACTATCACCTGATCCGTAACGTTCAGTAGATGACTGTTGAAGATCTATTGTTGCTTTCATCAACGCGCGTAACAGTGGATGTCCATCTTGTAGAATCTTTTGTCGACGTTCAAGTATGGTTGACTGCGTTGATTTTTCTTCTACAACTTGTACATCTTGAGCAAATGTTACGCCTCTGCGAAGTGCAGGTTGTTCAAGTGGTTTTGTGTCATCTGTTGGTGTGGTAGGTTCGGTAGGTGAGGCATAAGCATCAATAATATCGTGTACGATTGGTGCTACTTCTCCTCCGATGATTACTTGCAAAGAACCACGTACGATTGCTTGTACGAGTGGAGCGTTTTGTAGTGTTGGTGTATTTGGTGATTTGACGGAAGATGCTCGTACTAGCGCTTGACGAAGTTCTTTTCTAGAGTCACATTTGCTGTTTGCGTTCTTGGAACGAATGAGAGCTTGTATAATTGTTACTGGTTTTTCTCTATTGTCAACCTTGTCTAATTGTTTGACTTCAGTAGCTTCTGGCGTAAGTTTCTCTACAACTTGTTCTACAACAACAGGCTTGACTTCTTGTGCAATCAGTTGTTGTGGTGCTGGTTGTTCGATAACAGGTTGTACGATTGCTACAGGTACGACTACTGGAATCACTTGTTGTTGAACAGCAGCATTTTTCTTGGCGAGCGACAAGTCGTTTTGACATTTCTTACTCCTAATAACACTTTGTAAGGCAACAACACGGTGATCAAGTACGGTTTTAGCATTCTTCTCTTGACGTAGTGATAGCAAACCTGCTTTGGCAATAGAAGCTCTTGACACTGCTTGCACAACAGACAATCTAGCAATAAACACTCTCTTTGAGCGTTGTGCTAATGCGCAGCGAGCAGCAGCTTGGAATATAGTTAAATTTTCCAAGTAGACCTCCTCACGCTTCTTATCTTGCAACTGTTGTCTTCTTAGTTTCTGTTCGCGACGTTTTTCCGTAGCAGAAACAATTACTTTACCACGAATTATACTTTGCAACAGTTCACATCTGTTCAAGGCTTCGCTTGCGTGATTTTTGCCGTTTTTGCGTCTTGCCAATGATTGAAGAAGCACAACATCACTGATGTCTGCTTTTGCGGCACGAGCACGTTTTGCTCCTCTAATTAAACTCTCCATTGTTACCAATTTATCCAACTGAGCATTCTTGGCGTTTGATTTGTTCAATCCTTGTATTAATGCTTGTAAGTGCACAATTCGTGCCTGGTCTTTGTTCATTTCATCAATAGCAGTTCTACCTCGCTTCAACGATTGCAAACCAGCTACTCTACTGACTTGTTTGTGGTGGACAGCTCTTATAGCGTTTCCACGAGCAACAGATTGTGCGGTAGTGGCGAACAACTCTTGATGGTTCTTGATTTGAGTTGCACGTTTCAAACGTTTGAGTTGAGCATCAGCTGCTCTTGTGCGAACAAGACCTTGAATTATTACTAGTCGTTTCTTGGCAGTAGTATCACTGTCAAGTTGTTTCTTTGATCGAGCAAGTGCTTGAAGTGTGCAAACATTTGCTAGAACTCGCACCTTGAAGCGTAGTATTGGTAGTGATTTGACTAATGCTTGTAGTACTAGTGTTCTTGATTGCAAAATGGCGGCAGCATGTTTCATACTTTCTGTTTGTTTTTGCACTACAAAAGAACGAGCAACACATTGAATCATATTTATGCGATTCATGGCTACTTGTTTCTTACTTGTTTCGAGTGTTGTTCTCGCCAATGATTGCAACACTTTAACACGATCAATAAATTGCTTCTTGGCATGTAAAATTGGTAGTGATCGAATCAACGACGTTAGAATGACTGCTTTGGCAAGTAGATCATCAGTGCTTTGCCTTAATCTTCTCGTTTGTTTAGCAACAAATTTAGTACGAGCTAAACTTTGAAGCAAAACAATCTTGTTCAACGATTCGTTACACCTTGTTGTTACAAGCAACGAACGTACGACTGATTGTACTAGCGTGGTGCGATTAATAGCGTTTTGTTTCGCTTGGAAAATTGGCTTTGATCGATACAGTGCTGCCAACAATGTTGCACGAGAGGTTTTGACATCACGTTCATGTTTCAACTGATTGTTTTGTACTCTAGCAGCACGCGAGCGTACTAAACTTTGTACTATAATCAAATTGCTGATCGCATTAGCATGAGCCTTTGTGCCTAACGTTGTACGAATAAGTGACTGCAGCAAGGACATTCTTGCGAGTGTTTCCTTCTTTGAGTGTAGTATAGGTTTAGAACGAACACATGCTTGAAGAGTCGTTGCACTACTGGCCATAACTTGTTCACGCATCTCTTCTCTTCGACTTGCGTACTCTTTGCTGTGCGTTAGACGCGAACGAATGAGTTCCTGCAAGTCGAGGAGCCTAGCTTTGTCTTTTTTAAGAGCAGCACTAGTACGACGTCCTCTAGCGAGTGAACAAAGCAATGCTTGTCGCTCCTTAGCCAAAGAGAAATTCTTGTGCGTGTTCTGACCTCGTGCGAGTGATTGTAAAACTAAAGTTCTATTCTCTCGTAGATTGTGTTGTTGTTCTCGCAATTTATCAGTTTCAATGGTAACCAATTTCGTTTTAACTAAAGATTGTAGTAATTTGCATCTCTCTACCGATTTTATGACTTGCTTCTCAACACCTTTTACTCGTACAAGTGACTGTAAAAGTAGTGTACGAGAATGTGTCGCATGAGCGCGTTGTTGAATGTTCTTTGCTCGTATTAGTGACTGCAAAAGATCTACTCTTGTAACACTCTTCGTATGTATTTTCTGATGTAGCGATCCTCGAACAATAGATTGTAATAGTGAAACATTTTCCAAGTCTCCACTCGACTTTCTCGCAACGCAGACGCCTCTAGTTAACGACTGCAACGTTTGAAGCTTTTCTAGTTGTTTCGCTGCTCCGCACGAAATCGTTGCAGTGCGAGCAAGTGATTGTAGTAGGGTTGTTTGTCCTAGATATTTTTGGTTTGCCTCCCTAATCTGTATAGTTCTCACCAATGATTGAACTGTTATCAATCTATCCATGTATTGTTTACCTACATCAACAGCCTTCTTTCCGCGTGTAGTAGATTGCAATATTGCCACACGTTTCACTTCTTTCTCGAATGAACGACGAGTAACGTGTTCACGAGCAATAGATTGAAGCAGAACAACTTGTGATGTTTCACGAGTAAAAGTCAATCTTGTACGATATGCTGTATTGATAGCTTGTAACGCAGCAACAAGTGGTGTTGGATCAATTGCAGGCTCTGGAGCTTGTTCAGGAGTTTCTGTTTGAGTGTCATTCTTAATTACAGACTTTGCTCTTATTGTCACAGTTCTCTTTGGTTTTGGTGCTTCCTCTGTAGTTGGTTCATCGTAACCTTCTTCACTCGATTGTGTTTGTGGTTTCTTAACGATAATCGATTTTCCACGAGTTGCGACCTTTGGTTTTTCGACTTCAAGAGTTGGCTCTGCATCATCGTAACCATCTTCTGATGGTTCCAAAGTCTTTTCTGGTTTTTTCACAACAATAGACTTGCCACGAATCTTTTTTTGCTCTATTGTTGGCTTCTCCTCTTGTACTGGCTCTTCGTCACCATATCCATCATCTTCATTAACAGCTTTGTCTATAGACTCTGTCTTTGGTTTGATGATAGTAGCCTTGCGTTTGATGGTTATTTTCTCATCAGTAGGTTCTGCAGATGTTTGTTCACTGGTATCGTTTTCTTGTGCAACAGATGGTTTTTTCAAGATTGTTGCTTTGCGTTTGATAGGTTGTTTAGCTTCTTCAGTTGGTTGCTCCAATGTTTCAGGTGCATTTGCTTTTGGTGCACCAGTAATTCTTCTCTTAACAACCTTTGGAATAGCTTCTGTAGAGTCACCAATTCCGACTTCAGTTGTAATAGCCTCATTGGCTTCTTCGATCATGGGACTTTTGAGAACAACACGCGATCGTGAGCGAGAAACGGTAACTGGTTCTTGTTTCTCTACAGTTGATTCTTTGTCTTCGTCGCTGTATCCACCCTCTTCTGATGTGACGCTCTCCGTTTTTGGTTTTTTCACAACAATAGATTTCGCACGTGTAGCCTTCTTTGGTTCTGTAGTGACTGGTTCTGTTGTAGTCTCACTATCTTCTGTTGGTTCACTTGTTTCTGGTGCAATGACAACTGATGGTTTCTTTACCATTACGGATTTGCCTCGTATTTTCTTTTCAGGAGTAAGAGTAGTTGCTTGATCGGTAGGTTTTTCATCATCGCTATAACCACCTTCTGTGCTTTCTACAGCAACAGTAGTCTTTGGTTTTTTCACAACGATTGATTTCGCACGTGATGCTTTCTTTGGCTCTTCAGTAATAGGTTCAGCGTTTTGTTCTGCATCGTCATAACCATCTTCGGAAGGTTGTGGAGTTGTTTCTGGTTTTTTGATGAGAATTGATTTTCCACGTCCAACTTTCATAGGCTCAACAGGCTCTTGAACTGTTTCTGTTGGAACTTCTGCGGAAATAGTTACGGATGGAGTATCAATTGGTTTTTGTCGAACTACACCAGATCGATTACGAGTCTTTGGTTTTTGTTCATCAACAACTTCTGTAGTTTTTGTTACCACTTCTTCGTTCGATTTTGGTTCTACGTCCTCGATTGGGGTTTCTGCAGTAGTTTTTGGTTTGATCATTACGCTCTTTCTTCCAATTACCCTATTTGGTTTCTTTTCGCTAGTCTCACTTTCGTCATTAGTTGGTACAGCGTCGGTGCTCGCCTCTTGTACTGCTGGTTGTTCATCGACCGATTGTGTAGAGGGTTTCTTTACAATAATGGATTTGCCACGCTTAGCAGCAACCTTTGGCTCGGTCTTTGGTTCCTCTGTCTTTTCGTCCACAACTTCACCAACGGTAGGTACAACAAGTTGTGAACTATTTGATAACGATCGACCACGAGGTGATTTTCTAATTTCTAGAGTAGATTCACCCGATTCTAGACCCTCTGGTTTCTCAGCGTTGCTTAATCTTCGTACAAATCTAGGTCGAGAGGCAATAGTATCGTCAGAAGGTGTTTGTGCGTCTTCCATAACTGGTCTATCGGTGTTTGAAGCAGAACTCTTTCTTCTAATAATCTTTGGTTTTGCATCAGTACTATCAGTAGGAATGTCTTCTTTCACTGGTTCGATAGTTTCTTTTGGAGTATCATCAATAATTGGTCGTTCTGTTGACGATGCAGAACTCTTTCTTCTGATGATCTTTTTGACTGGTTTTTCTTCCTCAGATTTTGGTTCTGCATCTACAGTAACAGAAACATTTGGTGCAACATCATCTTTTGTTTCTGCATCGTCGTAGCCGTCTGCATCTTTTGGTGTTGATGCCGTCTTTGGTTTGATAATAGTGCTCTTTCTAACGATTTTTGACTTTTCGACTGGTTCTTTCTTCTCGTTGTCGTAACCTTCCTCTGGCGACGTTGGTGTTGCTGGTACATCGTCTGTCAATTTGGGTTTAATCATTACTGATCTTCCACGAGCGATAACGGTTGGCTTCTTCTCTACAGGTTTTGTTTCCACTGTTTCTTCTGTTGCGTCGTATCCATCCTCTGTTGTTTCTTTTGGTGTTGTTTTTGGTTTTAATATTGTCGCTTTGCGTTTGATTACAGGCTCAACTTTTTCTGATGGTGTGGGAGTTTCCTTTGTCTCTTCGTCATAGTCATTATCGTTTGCCGATGGTGCTTCTGGCTTTACCAATTTTACTACTGTAGATTTCTTTCGAGATTCGACTGATGGTGTTGATGTGTCGTTCGTTGGTTCTAATGTTGTGGCTGATTTTTTTACGACTACCGATTTTCTCGGTGCTCTGGTTGTTGTGTTTGTTTCTGTGGCATTATTGGTATCTTCTACAGCAACAGGAGCTGGTGTACTGTCGGTGACTTGTGATTTTCCACGTATGGGAGCTTTCACCACGACACTTCGCCGTGGGCGAGTAGATGTTTTCGCACTCACTGTTTCGGAGGATTGAACATCGTCATAGCCGTCTTGCTCCATACCTCATGCAGTAGCGTCCCAGAACTAGATGCGTTTTTGTGATGTTTAACTGCCTGTCAAACTTGTCAAAAATACGAACAAAGAAAGAGCCACAAACTCCTATGACGTCACAGTGTCTTGTTTATTGTTGAGCCGAGAGTTCAACTCACGGTTTTTATCCAGTTGGACTAAACAGTACAACTGGCCAACAAAATATCAATTCGAACGTTGAATACTCATCAGTCTTTTGCTTTCGTTTAAAGCAACAACATAATACAAAACCTGTTGGAATGTATAGTGTAAAAAATAACGGCAGACATAAAAGAATGATAACTAGTTGAAAAAGCTGACTGGAACACGATCGTATTCTTCGCCGTGTTTTTTGTACTACAGTTAGAGTTTGAACTGGTTTGGTTGCAAATGAGGGATTTTTTGCTTGTCCAGAAATCGAAGGTTTTGGCTGTGGTCGGACATTGCGGGTTGTAGTGGACAAATCACCATCATCTGTTATCTGGTCAAGTTCCCTATCGTCATCCGTGGCAATGATGATATTGTGTGAGTCATCTGGTATCGTTATAGGTGTAGGTTTTACGTCATCGTTATTCGTTATCATTGTATCGTTTGGAATATCTACTGACTCTTCGCTCATCACATCAAACTCAAATTGAACTTGTGATAGAGTACACAGCTGTTTGATTGCCAAAAAAGCTACAGTTGAGTAGCTAAAAGTGTCATCAAGTGCAAGGCCAAATCAAGGAAATAAAAGACAAGTCGTGGTTGTTTCGTATTTGTGACAGCTGTGAGTTTGGGTGCCATACCTGAAGCAATTACCAAGTTGACTCAAGAAATTGCGCTAAGAACGTAACTATTGTTCCAGCACGTCTCTAACATCAAACAATATCGAACGTAACGATAACAAGAAATGCCAACAAAGAAAAAGGGAGCTCCCAAAAAAGCGAATCCAATGGCAAAATTACTGAACGAAATGAGTCAGAACTACACACCTCCGCCGAAAAAAGCATTCGAATCGGTAGAAGATAAATGGGTAAAAGTTCATGTTCGGTTAATGAATTGGCGAGCTCTCAATTTTGACTTACGCATGCTCGAGTCTACAAACTTGCATATTGTTGAGCAGAAAATCTCAGAACGGCATGGTGGATCTGTACAACAAATTAAATTATACAGAGATAATGTTGCGCCTAATTGTGAAATACAACCAAAAGATTTTAACCAAACGCTACGGCAGGTTTATAATTTTGATGATATGGGACCCTACTACGCAAAGAAGCGAGTAGATGACGAAGCAGAAGTACGAGATTCGTCAGAAGAGCAAAATAATCCTACAAAACCAAATGAACCAACGTATAATATTGATGGAGAGCTAGATTATGATTATGAATGTATAATGTACTATGACTTTGCTCATTTTGAGACGAATGATCCTCTACTGAAAACTAGCCCAAGGTTAAAAGAAGTACTTAATGATAATGACAAAAAGAAGAGCAAACACCACATTGTGACATCTTTTGACAATTAAAACTATTTTACAAAAGTTCGAATTTTTGACGTGTTTGCTGCCGACATGGGCATCAAGGAAGACCTGAACTTGATACATACACAGTTAGGAGCCAGTAAAACAAAAGAGCGAAAAGATGGAGTATCCAGTTTAAAGACGTTTGTACAAAGTAGAGCAAAAGAAGGCACACTTGGAAGCATACGTACGCGTTTCACTACAAAAACTAACCAGTAGCACCTAAAACATGGTCTGTGATTGTCGCAAAGCTTTTCGAGGCGGTAGATGCAGAATATGCGCACCAATCAAAATCGAAAAAGGGAACAACAAAATCTTTTAAATCAGATATTTCAGAACCTACAAAATTGATCATCAACACGTTGGCCGCTTATGGAAACGTTGGAGGTATTACTTACAAATTTAACAAGTCAATATCGTTTAGACAATGCAGATAGCCCTACATCAAGTACAGAGTCGAGGAATTTACTGCAGACCAGTTGCATAAAATTGATACAACAACAAGCACTTGCGTCGTTACAGGACACAGGAAAGAGAGAAAACTTTGGAGTCGCATACAGTGACGTTTTGCGGAATTTAGCAGCGAACAGATACTACGCACTCAAAATCGATGCAGAGTTTTTTAAGAGTACCACTTTGTTGTGTCAACTAACAAATAGGTCTTTTTGAGACACTTGCAGATTTGTTAACAAAAGAAGAAATCGATCAAAGCGAAGGTGTTCAATATTCGTTGACGTTAGAATCGTTGTTGAGATGTTATCCTAAAGACGTTGCAACAGAACATGGAAAAGATATTGTCGAGTTTTTCACAACATTTTTCTCGGACAGACGAGGAGGAACTTCGACAAGTGCAGATCGTGTCAATCTAAACATTCTGCGTGCTTTGTATCGTTTTGCAGGTCAAAACGCAGGAGATTTATCAAGTTCAATTGTGGCACTAGCAGAGAAAATCGTTTCTAGACTTATTAGAATCTGGTTAGATACGCATCAAGACTTGGTCAAAATTGGCGTCATGCAATTTTTGAGAGTTGTACTTCGATTGTATCAGATCGAGAGCAAAGACTGCCCATTTATTGGCGATCTTCTAGAACCAGTAACAAAAGATTTGAATTCTGCAAGATTGTTCAATCAACATACGAAAAAGTAAGAAATGATACAAAATGTTAACAATACAGTATTACTGATCGCGAAAAGTTTATTCAAGACGAACGAAGAGGTGTTTTCATGGATTTGGCAGCCGATGTAATATTCACCATTTTATTATCAACACAACAAACAATCACCACAGATGGTACACCAAAAAACAAACGTCGTCGAGTTGCTTTTATCGAAGATGAGATGATACAAAACATTCCAAAACGTGAACAACTCGATTCAGAAACACTAGACGAAAAGTCAGGCAATTGGTTGGCTCTAATCTACGCATTGGTCAAAGCACATGGTAAAAATATGTCTGTTGATCTATTGGTGAGGTTGAGTAGATATATCAAGGATCTTTTCGAGATTAGACCAAGTTCTAGATTGTTAATGGATGGAAGATTGCGTCAAATTACAACTATGGTTCACTCAAATGCTGCGTTGGCGTTAGAATCGATTTGCGTTTCTCTTTCACAACAAAAAGTAATAATCGATGAGTTTTGGGACCGAGAGTTACCAGAAGTTGTTATCAAGTATATTGCTATTGAAATCAAGGAACAAGAGGTTATGAGACATGTTCTCTCACTCATGTCGAGTATCATTCGGTATAGAAACGCATCGCTACCTACGACACTAGAGCAGTCGCTGATGAGCGTTCCATTCTTCCAAGACCCAAGGAACGTATGTAACGAAGCGTTAGAGTTGATTTCGACAATACAAACGATATCCAAGACAGAAAACAGTACCAGAAAGGTTCATGCTGCAGAAGATACTATTCAATGGATGTTTGCCGCATTGAAACAAAAATCGAACGAAAGAGCTGCCGTATCGTTAGCCAATATTAACCCTGAACTCTTTTCAAACACATTGTTGAGTTTGATCAAAACACAAGGATACACTGCGAGAAAAGACTCAAAAATCACAGAAGAAAGTGAAGACGCATTCATTGAACAACAGTTGAATCGATTGTCAGAGATAGTCAACCCATTCAACGAACAATTGCAGCAGTCAATAGTTGTAGCAAGTAACTCGTACGATTCTGAACTACTCAATGCTATTGCTTCTGGAGCTAGAAGCAGAAGTGATGAATACATCAACGATCCAGTCACTGATGATTCCAAAAAGAAGAGAAAGGGAGTTGCACAGTATGTTGCCGATCGTGTACAGTATATCGTACATTTGAGTACAATTTTACTAGGAATGTTGACGAAGCCTCATCTTGCTCAAATCGATCAAGATGTAGGATTAGTTGCAGTAATTAATCAATTAATGAATCAAATTCCTGTACTACTTTCGGACATGGCTCAAGATGCAAGCGCATGGAGCTTAGTTATGCAACCCTTGGCTCAATTACTTCGTAACACGAGCGGAAAGGTGTACTTGACAAGCATCGAGGACTCGCTCACTCAAACTGAAGTGTTGACGACGCAAGTTATAGTACAAATCAACAGTCAAATAACAAAAGCTGCCAATGATGCAATCAAAAGTACAAGAGGACTAAACGACAGTGATTCTGACATGAACATCTCCAACGATGACGATTTCATGGACTCACAGAATAGTAACAGCAACTCTACACCTCCATCAAATATTGCAACTGTTTCTGTAGAAGCAAAGCAAAAGATGGTGTATGTTGGATTGTCAATGATACCTGACTTTTTTGTTTGGTTACCATCGCTAGAAAGTGAGCTAATTAGAGTGGTATCTGACATACATGAAGATGCGTCGACAATCGACATGCAATTCGAAGCATGTGCACGTTTGGCTATGATGGACTCTTCTACTGCTCGTGCGAAATGTATGGATATGCTACCTACTAGAATGGCCGACGAGAGATCATTCGCACACAACTTGAGAGTGTTGAAAACTCTTGCTCAATCACTAAAAGGCAAACCGTACTATAATGACGATGATACAGGAGCTATTGGAAAGAGCGAACACTTGTTATTGAGCTTTAAAGCAATTTTATCGCAGAAAGATGATAAACTACCAGAGTCTGTTAGAATGGAATTTATTGGTAAGCACGACTTTATATACTAACTGTTAGAATGTGTTAATGCGTTTATGCAAATCAATGACGAAAGATTTGTCGATTTAGGAGAAATCATCCCTGAATTACTTGGTGATCATAGTTACTTGGTGCGAGAGGCAGCTTGCAAAGCATTGCCAACATTATTATCTAATTCCAAGAATATGACAACAATATTTGCCAGGTTGATTAGTAAAATTGACAAAATGCTCCTATCAACAAGTCAAAGTAAAATTTATTGACTCAACTAACAACATAGGCGACACCAAATCACGTTCAGCTCTGCTAGCGTTAGATAATCTAGCAAGAATGGGAGTCCTCGAGATTGAACAAAGATCAATACTCACTCTATGCCGATTATACGTGGACAGTGTTACCAAAAACCTATTGAAAGACGTATTAACACATGTCGCTCTGTACTTACGGTATCCATCACTTGTTCAATTACTAGAAGAGCATCTACCATATCTATGGCATGAATGGATTGTTGCTCCATTTCCAGTGATGGTTACTACACATTCGTCCAAAAAGAAAGCTTCTGCACAATCTGGAAAGCGCAAGAGACTTGATGACGACGAAGGAGATGACGAAGAAACCACAGAGGAGACCATGTCAACACCAGAGCATTTTCCATACTCATTATTTGGAATTGACGTCATGTCTACTTTTGTCGAAAGATATGGTGATGTTGTCGTCCCAACAATCGTTGGTGAATGCAACAAAGAGCTGCTACAATCGATTTCTAACGGTAGCGACAAAGCACTTTTAGAGAAGTACTTTGCACCTGTTTATGCGTACTGCGTGCTCAAGAGAGTGTCAGGTACCAATGATGCAGAAAAATTCTTGACTGACATTATCACCAAGCGCGATCTCACAAATATTTTGACCAAGCAAATGGACTATGTAATTGTGAGTATGATTTGGAGTCTCTCAACTGAAGACTACTCTGGCAATCAACTACTCTTCTCACAGGCAACAATCACAGAAGGACTCAAGTCATTAACAATGTCGGGTAGTTCGATAGCATCTTTATTCAAGGCTACAAAAGGTCGTATTCAAGCAATTCTGCTTGCTGTACACTTTAAACTACTAGGCAGTCATCGCGTGAACTATAGACAACGCTCTCTTGCTGTACTAGAAGCTGTAGTCACAATTTGGATGGGTGACACAAACTTGAAGATTGCTAGCGTACTAAGAAGTGTTATTCACATACTACTGAACTTTGTCAAGAAGAGTATTGAACTTATGAAAGACTCAACCGACAAAGAAAAGAATCTTGAACGATCGTTGCAAGAATCTGCATGTTCTTTGCTTCTTACAGTACTTGAATCGTCGCAAAAAGATTCAGAGGCAGAAGAGATACGAGAAATTGGAAAGAACGCAAGAAAGATCCAAACACTAATGGTTGAAGTAGTTATCGAGAGACTAAGAGCAAATATGTCACATACACAAACGCAAGCGTACTCTGTACTTTCACGTTTATTCGTACGACCTATACCATCACTCAGAGACGCCATCAAAAAGATCGGTTTAGATGCTTTTCCAAAAGATTCGTGTTTCTCACTCTTCCAAGAAACATACTATAATTTACAAAAAGAAGAGGAGAACTTGGACAGTCTATCGAATGTTATTCAATCTTTCATTTCAAGTGAAGGTAGCGTAGGTCTCTCTAGACTATCAAAAGCGTTCCAAAAATCTGAAAAGGATTTACAAGTACTTGTTTCCATGAAGGCACAAGCAGAGATCTATTCATTGTTCTCGCAAATGTCTACTAAATTATTGATGATATGCAGAGAAGAAATGGAAAAGTCAAAGAGAAACTCTGATGTAGAGAATGGCATTTTGAAACAAGCATCACAGTGTTTAACGACTCTGGTATTGCTCGGCGTGGAACAGGGTGGTGGAGAAAGTGAGTTTGACGTTCTTTTCAGTATCACTGATCAAATCTCGTCGTTCACACCCGATGATGTTGCAGAGTTGTCAAAAGTCAAGGTTTTGCAACTCTTGGATTCATACTTGAACGATACCGATGTTACAGTCATTTCAGAAGCTTCTTATGTGTTACAGAAAGTCCTCAACACCTCACAAGGAAAGACGGCCTTTCAGGCGATTATGACTGATGCTGATCTTAAACTCTACTTGCAACCATATTTGGTTCAATGGCAATGCAAAACTACAACGACTGTTATACCACCGGCACATACTTATGTACCATGGTCGAACGAGTTGTTCAGCAGAGATAACAAAGATCATGCAGAGTGGGTAAAACACGTCACTTACTCTCTCATCATCAATGGAGATGTATCAGACGAGATGCTATGCGCATGTGCTCCACTATGTCTGTACAAAACGAGCATGGCAGAGTTACTTTTCCCACTATGTGTCTTGGACATGTCAACAAACAAAACCAAGAGCAAGGACTACGCTCTACAACTAGCAAAGTTATTGAACCTGCATGTTCTATCACTTGACATTGCATTTTCAGAAGACTTGGGACGAACAATTCGGTTGATTCTTTCCACACTAAATATTATGCATAGACAACATCGGCAAAAAGTCAAGAAAGGTGCTGTAAGAACAGACACGCAACAATTCAACTATTGGTTGCCAATACCGTACTCTGTTGTTGCAAGAGCAGCTCTAAAAGCAGGTACTGTTTTCACCGCTCTACTCTTCGCAGAAATGAGTTTCGAAACAGATAACTTACTCAAGCCACTATCATCAGAAATTCAGTTCGAAGGCGAAGCTCCGCAAGAACAAGATTTACTCATTGATATTTACAGAAACATTGATGAACCTGATGGCATGGATGGTATTAACAGAAACTTTGGCATTCGATCACAATTGATGAGATACGAACATCAAGGCAACTGGCAAAGTGCGTTGGGTACATTTGATGTTACATCACTCCAGAACAACCATGGTTCCTACCCACTAATTGGAGCGTTCACTGCTCTAAAGAATATGGGTTACCATCACACATCGAAAATGTTTGTGGAAGGTCTTGCTCACTCACGTGACCAAGCAATTGCACAACACGATTTAGATGAACTAAAATTTGAAACGGCATGGAGAGAATTTTCAACAGAGTACGCTAATACTCCAACATCAAATCAATTTGGATTCAATGAACAACTATATCGCATGCTTTGTGCGTTGTCTACAAAAGACACTCGAAGGTTCACAGAAGCATACAATACACTCGAACCAAGAGTTATTAACGCTTTGATCACTTCCACTGCTACTGGTATTCATGCTAGCGCTGCTCGCCTGCGTATGCTCACAGAAATGAAACAAGCATGGGAAATTGGAAGCATAAATTCGGAATGGTTAGTTGGTAGTGTTGGTGTCACGGATGATACTGGATTCGACCAAATCGAACCCATTCTTTCGCTAAGAAAGTCACTTTTACAAGCAGTGGACAAGAGTTATCTTGTTCCAGAACACTTGTGTAAAGTAGCATCTTTGGCGCGTAAGCAAGGTCGTTTAGAACTCGCATCAAACATTATTAGAAATGTTTCGATTCTATGTGCGAACAAAACAGGACCATGGATGTTGGAAGACGCTCGTATCCTGTGGAAACGTGGAGAATCGGACTTGGCAATCAGTATTGCTAAATTTTTAATAACCAAGTTAAAGTCGGAAGACACCGAGAGTGCAAAAAGTTTACTAGGAGAGGCTTCCCGTTTGTGTGGAAAGTGGCTAGGTCACACTGGCTCCATTAGTTCACATCACATCATTGATGACTACTTGAAAGTAGCAACAGTCAACTGTGATGAAAAGTACAAAGCATTTTATACGTTAGCGCGATACACCGATCAACTTTATCAAATGTTAACCAGAAAAGTGAAAAGTGAAGAATACAAAACGTCACGAAGACTTCGCGAACAAAACGAAAAGTTACTCCGTCAATACCAATCTCATCTATCTTCAGTTGCAGGAAACAGAACTGCAGAAAGAGAACTACAAAGACAAATCGAAGCGCTAAACAAGAGTGTAACTACCGATCAAGAAAACGAGTTGCGTATAAAGAGCGACACAGCAGCCTTTTTGAAGGGTACACTTACAAACTATGGGTTAACAGCGCAGACAGGAGACAAACATGACCTTCATGTAATCTTCCGCGTTGTTTCTCTTTGGTTCAACAATAGTGATACAAAGGAAATCAACGTGTTAGTGTTTAATTTGCTCAAGGACAAAAAGATTCCTGCTCGCAAATTTTTACCACTGATTTACCAAATTGCATCTCGATTATCAGTCGCAAACTCACCGTCCATGTTTGAGAAGGCGATTCTATCGCTAGTGAAACATATTTGTACAACACATCCACAACAATCATTGTATCAAGTTTTTGCGTTAATGAATGGTGACAAAGTTGCTGCAGGAAAAGAAAAATCACGTCATCAGGCAGATACTGATAAAATCCAAGCTGCTAAACAAGTAATCGATAGTACTAGAAATTCTGAAATCAAACAAATTGTAGATGAGACAGAAAAGCTCATCGACGCATACATTGAGTTGGCATTCATCACATTGGACCCGAAAAAGTATAGAAATTGCTCCGAACCTGTTGCCATGAATTCCAAGTTACTCATTCGCCAAATTAACAATCTTTCCAAAGTTGCCATTCCAACAATTGAAAATGAAAACATTACAGCTATACTACCAACAGTAGTCAGTTTCGAATCTGCATTCCGTTTGGCAGGAGGTATCAATTTACCAAAGATTGTCAAATGCACCGGTTCCGATGGCAAACAATACAGACAACTCGTCAAAGGTAGAGACGATATGAGACAAGATGCTGTTATGCAGCAAATCTTTTCACTAGTGAACAAACTATTAATTGACGAGCGAGAAACGTACCACAAAAAGTTACGCGTTAGAACGTACAAGGTTATTCCATTAACACCTGATTCTGGTATTTTGGGATGGGTCGAACACACTACACCAATGGCAGAGTGGTTGACAGGTCCAAACAAGAACCAAGAAATGGGTGCTCACAGACGGTATCGACCATTTGATAGTTTGTACATTGATTCACGAGCAACACTACAAAAAGGCGCACAACTCGACAATGACAAAAAGTTGAAAAACTTTTTGAACGTTTGTGCAAAATTCCAACCTGTCATGCACCACTTTTTCTCGGAAAATTTTGTACAACCACATGAATGGTTCTACAAACGTTTAAATTTCCAACGATCCGTTGCATCCAATTCCATTGTTGGTTACATTATGGGTATTGGAGACAGACACGCTCATAACATTTTATTGGACATGCAAACAGCTGAATGTATTCATATTGATTTGGGTGTTGCTTTTGAACAAGGAAAACTTTTACCGACGCCAGAACAAGTTCCATTCCGTTTGACAAGAGATATTGTAGATGGTTTTGGTGTGACAGGAGTAGAAGGTGTGTTCAGAAGATCAGCTGAAGCAACAATGAGTGTGTTACGAAGACACGCAGATTTGATCACGTTAATTGTAGAAGTATTTATTCATGATCCATTGTACAAGTGGAGTTTATCACCACTAATGGCATTAAATGTACAAAGATTACATGGTGAAGATGATGAACGAGAAGAGAATGATTTGTCAAGTACGGATCAACAACAATCCAATGAAGTAAAGAATAGAGATGCAGAAGGTGCTCTAGTTAGACTTCGAGAAAAATTACAAGGTTATGAAGAAGGAGAGTTGTTGGGAGTAAAAGGTCAAGTCGACAAATTGATAAGGGAAGCAACGGATGCCAAGTTATTATCACAGATGTTTCATGGATGGAGTTCATTTTTGTGATCCTCATCGATTTCTATGGTTTAGCACGATTTTTATCGATTTCTATCGTTATTGAATGTAATTGAGTGTAATGGCATCGTTTTGGTCGTAATATTCTTTAATATTAAATAAAATATTTTGTTAAACAAAATATTTTGTTAAACGTAATTGAATGTTTATCGCAGGCAATATCAAACGATAGGTGTAACGATATCGCAACTACTGTCACTTTCATTTCTATACCTTTTAACCACGTAAAATTCACATAACGCACGTATTTGTAACGGCCAAGCAACTTGGTCAAAATTTTTGGTTAGGCACAACACTACCACCTATCGCTCTTCAAGTACATAATGATGTAACAACGTTTGGCACAAAAAACCTATCTTCACATGAAAGTCAAGTGTACGTACACGAACGAGCATGGAACACAAATAACGTGTCGTGGACTACCTTAAAAAAAAAGACGCGTACCAAATAATCATGCCCATGCCGCGTAGTAGCTAAAATCGTTGTCAAATGAATTGTCGTTAACGAATTCTTTTTTTAGTGAGTATGGTTGATCTGTTCACAAACAAACCAACAAAAAGAAACTGATCAAACGCAAGTACGAGGTTTAAAACGCTAATTTATAAGAACGATGAAGACGATGTTAGTGTCTTTGACTACAACAGCGACAACGACGGTCCTATTATCAAAAAGCGGAGAACGAAACAGACTACTGATGACCAACAGAAGAAAAAGTACATAAAAGAAGCAGAGAAACCACGAGAACCAAAACTCGACGCGAACGACACTGATGAACAATCAATCACGTTGGAAGAATACAATACAGTCACAGTGGCCCACGAATACTACACAGTCGATAACGACAGCATGGAAGAGGAAACACAATCGAACAAATACAAACAGTTGGGAGGAGGAAACCACCAATGACAAACTATTTGCTTCAGACATACGTTAACCATAGTGGTGTTCTATCTTCGTTGTTGTTTGACTTGTACAATACACTCACCCAGTTGAGAAGTAGTAATCCTAGTACAGCCAGTAATAGCAATCCACCACCAGTGAGAAACGTTGGATCAAGTTGATGCTCGTAAATACTCCTTTCGTTACCTATTCCACGCACAGGTAGCGTAAATGAATCAGATACGACGCAGAATACTACTTTGTACAGACGCAAGAAACTGCATCAACACAAACAAACTTTGACAGCGTTTCGAATTCCAAAGAACACCACAAACTCCGTAAGTTCACACGGGACAAGCCAGTTGGAAAGCAGTTGTTTGCGAGCATGATGGTTTGTACATGCGAAGAAAATATAGTAGTGGATTAACAATAATTTAATTTTGTTTAACTTGTACCAATTACTATCTCAGGAACTGCTCCAGGTGGAGGGATAATTTGTGCCAATGCCACTTCTTTTTGCTTCTTTAATACTTTTTGCTTGTGCTTTCGCTCTTCTAATCTTTTTGCAATTCGATTGCCAATAACGTGGATAAACAAACGCTTGACAAGCTTGTAGATCTCTACACCTACCATGAATGTTACTAATGATGCGACAACAAAAATCCATTCATCTCCAGCCATAGGATTATGTCTGAACACTGCACTGTTAAGACCAGGTACGTATAAAGCGATGACTTGCGTACAAATACCTAACAATACAGACAAATGCAACCAGTAACTCTTGTAGAATCTGTCTCTAAAGAATGACCTTCTCAAACTTCGGCAATTATATACATGGAAGAGTAGCAATACAACAAGTACTGTGAATGTTGTTGCTTGTGCTGATTCTAATTCACGACGTAGCCATGCAAACGTCATACAAAAGTAAGTTACAAGTGTAATACCACCCATCCATATTCCATACACGAATATGTCTACTATTGTTTCTGCAGACCATAACCGTTCGTTTACTTTTCGTTTCTTTTTGTCCATGATGTATCTAGATGCTGGTTCTACTCCTAGACCCATCGCAGGAGGTGTTCCCGTAATGAGTAGCATCCAAAGTACTTGAATAGGATTGAGAGGCAAATCTAATCCCATGAACAACGGTACCATGAGTGTGATCACTTGAGCGATATTTCCTGTTAGCAAGTGGATCACAAACTTTCTAATATTATCAAAAATACGTCTGCCATCTCGAACAGCGCTTACAATAGTCACAAAGTTGTCGTCTGCTAATACAATGTCACTAGCTTCTTTCGTGACATCAGATCCATTCTTTCCCATTGCTATTCCTACATCTGAAGCCGCTATAGAAGCAGCATCGTTTACACCATCACCTGTCATAGCTACAATTTTCTTCTTGCTCTTGTTGTGTAACGATTTGATCATTTTGACTTTCGTGTTGGGACTGCATCTAGCAATGACTAACGGTAAATCTTTTCTCTCAGATAACTGGGATTCTGTGAGTTGATCAAAATCTGCTGCTTTCATGACTGATTCATCGTCATGCTCTTCGTTTATAATACCAATCTGTTTTGCGATAGCCGTTGCTGTAGAGATGTGATCTCCTGTTACCATTCTAACAGTGATTCCTGCTTTGCGACATGTTTCTATTGCTTCTGCTACTCCTTCTCTTGGTGGATCTTGTATTCCTACAAATCCTATAAAAACAAGATCGTTGACCAACTCTTCTCTCTTCGCATGGGCGATAGCATCCTTCTCACTGATTGGTATGGTTTTGTAACATAGCGCGAGTACTCTCATTCCTTGTGCAGCGAGTTTGTCGTTACCTTGCATGAATTCTTTCTTCTTTTCGTCATCAAGTTCTGCTGTTCTATCATTTAATTGATCAACATTGCTTTTTGACTCTGCACTAGGATCTTCCTCTTGTAGGTAATGACTACAAACTTGTAATATTCTATCTGGAGCGCCTTTCGTTAAGATGTACAAGTTCTCTTTGTCAATATTGCTTTCGTATACAACTGACATCTTTTTAACGGTAGAGTCAAATGGGAACTCGCGAATCATGTGTGGGTACTGGGTTTCCTCTAAAACACTCCTCGATCGTTCGCAGCTGCGTGCAAACAAATTGAGAGCGATTTCTGTAGGGTCTCCAGTTGCCTCGTAATCTGCACTCTGTGGTCCCATTGATTTGTGTGGATCTTTTTCCTTACTTTCTCTTCTCTTCACGATTTTGCTAATCCAGTGCCTTTTGCGTACTTTTTTTTCAACCTTTTCTTTTTTGCTATTCTCTTCCTTGTTTGGTTCTTGTACTTTTGCATCTACTTTAATCTCTTCTGTTTGTTCATTCACTTCGATGCGGGAATCTGCAGTTTTCGAATCCGCGTCTTGTTGTGTACTGATTGATGACGTGTTGCATAAAGCAGCAACAGTAGTGAGCATTTGCAATGATAGCGGAAGATCAGTGATTACATTGTCATTGTACTTGATACATTTGTGGAAAGGATCAGAACTCTTTGGCGATGGTTTCTGTTCAACGGTTATAACGTGATCAGATTGTTCTTTCTCGTGTGTATGATCAATGGTTTCACTCGATTCTGTTGCATTGTTGTTATTCTCGGCAACATCGTTCGTGATGGTGTATAGATGATCACCAGGTAGCCATACGTTCTTCACTGCCATTTTGCCCTCAGTAAGCGTTCCTGTTTTATCGGAGCAAATATCACTCACAGATCCCAATGTTTCCAGTGCTGTAATTTTTCTGACAATCGCGTTTGCGTTAGCCATACGTCGAACACCAAGTGCCATTGTAAGTGTGAGAACTGCTACTAGGGAACTTGGAATAATTGACACTCCTACGGTCACTGCGTAGCGCAAGCCATCTGGATAGACAGGCAACCTTCCGTATCCCCAAACTGTAAGTAGAACAACAGCCAAGCATAAAACTGCACAGACTACGCAAAACAATCCCAACTTGTCCATTGTTTTTTGGAGCTTTGTAGTTTGCTGACCTTGTTCTTTGTCCAATGATTCTGCTATTTTTCCCATTTGAGTTTCCATGGATGTAGCAACGACTATTCCTCTACCTTTTCCCTTCACTACATTTGTCTGCGAGTAGGCAATGTTTTTACTAGATTGTTAGGATAAAAAAGAAAGTACATACCGGTCGCCGAGAGGAACTTCTTCTTCACTCTTTTCGATTGGATCAATGATTTTTGCAACAGGTACTGATTCTCCTGTTAATATAGCTTCGTTACATTCTAAACCGTTTACACGAAATAGTCGAATGTCCGCAGGTACTCGATCTCCCATTTTTAGTAATACAATGTCACCTGGTACGAGTTCTTTAGATTCAATTTCTACTACTTTGTGATTGCGATTCACTCTACACTTTGGCGTACTCATCTGCTTCAGTTTCTGCATAGTTTGTTCCGATTTGAACTCTTGAAAAAATCCAATCGAAACGTTGATTAAAATTACAGCGGCTATAACACCAGCGTCTATCCATGATTGAACTGCCAAACTAAGTATTCCCGCTACTACCAGAACTAATACCAAAAAATTAAAGGTATGTCGAATTAGTAGACGTAACCAAAAAGGTATTCGCGACGTTTTGAATTTTAGTTCATTAGTGCCGTATTGTTCTTGACGTTTTTTTGCTTCATCACTGGTCAGCCCTTCATCAGTGTTAACATCTAGTTTCGTTTTCACTTCTTCTGATGCAAGAAAGTGCCAGTCAGTTTCTGTTGTTGGTGAGGTTTGTTTGCTCATTGTTGTTTTAATTTTTATACAGAGTTCAGTCGTTATTAATGTTCGCAAGCATCTTCTTGTGTACTAATAAACATTGTCCGCGTTGTAAAAATCTAATAATTGTGTTGCAAGCAAATAACAGATTCTTTTTCCCTTTAGAGGTTTGTACGTTCGGAAAGGTTCAGATATCTAGGCATATTTATGTGCAGTGCCATAAATATCTTGAATCTAAATTAGGAAAGCTTAAAGATCTATGAGATGATACCTCACAAACACAAAAGTTAACGCTAAGATATAGTGTATAAGGTATGTATTACCATACTGTGCATTGATAAGATGAACACTTCTCTACCGACACTATATCAAACTAATTGTAACTCACATGTTTTTGTAACAACGATGCAACTTTCACAAAGGTATCACGCCACAACGCTACCCAACACAGAGGTCTAGTGTAGGTCTGCGTTTCGGACAGCTAACTTTTAATGCAACAGTTGCACGAACTCTGAAAGTTTCAATAGCATCTATTACGGACATCGTTATTGATGAAATGGAAAAGGTGAGGAAAGAACATGCAAAAATATATCGTGTAAGCTCCTAAATGCATCATGACAATAGATTCTAGAGACAATGCAGGACAAGATAGAGCTGTTGGAAGACGATAACAGAAATCTTCGCGCGCTCAAAGCTGTTGTAGAATTCACGACCGTCTGAAAACGATTATTAATGAAAAACGCATAACACGTTGTGAACAAACCAGAACTAAAAAGCGTGTAAAAGACGTAAATGTACGTCTAGAACCAAAACTCGACTCAAACGATAACGATAAAGTGTACACTTGATATAATGTCAAACATGCAAACTCGATTCAGGTAGTGATAACAGCATAAATCTACGCTTTGACACACCCAACAAGCAGACAGATTGATGCGATTAACAACAGAACAAACTATTAGAAAAAAATCGTTTAATGTTACAAGTAAAATGCCAATTACTTTTCAAGCTTCTTAACAAAAGAACTGAGTCTACGTTGCTGAGGAACGCATGCACATCTATCACCACCTGGTGCAGTGGTCATACCAGCATCGTACCAATGAATCCATCCAGCGGCACAAGTCCAGCACTGTACGGGCACACATGCACACTTGTCTTCTGGTTCAGCCATACCTTCAATGTCGTACCAATGGACATGACCAGCAGGGCAAGTCCAACATGGTTCGGGCGCAGATGGTGTTGGAACACAAGCGCATCTATCAACTGGTTGAGTCATTCCTGGTACATCATACCAGTGTACGTGGCCAGCAGGGCAAGTCCAACATGGCTCAGGTGTTGCGTTTGATACTGGTACACAGGCACATACATCAGCTGGTCTTTCCATTCCTGGAACATCAAACCAGTGGACATATCCGGCAGGACAAGTCCAGCAAAAGTCGTAGTTTGGTGGTGCAGTAGTTGTTGGTGGAGCACTTGGTTGAGGTGCTTGGGTGGTGGCAGTGCATGTGCTTGGAGTAATGGCCAACAAGTAGTTGTTACGGTAGACATCAGTGTTTCTAAAGGTAACACCACAGTTGCTGTTGTCGTTAAAGTGTGGTTCAACACCTGGAGTTACAAAGCGATTGCAAAAGTTTGAATTGGATTGAGTTTGATCAATGCTAGAGAACATTGACAGAACGAGTTGACTGTTTCCTGCAGCTTTGGCAGCGTTGTATGCAGCTGTAACGTCAACTGGTGTGCTGATGCAATCATCTTCCATGTTGAGTCTAGTAGTATCTTGGTTGTTGTAGAATGGACATTGGGCGTTAATTCCACCTTGGTTGGTGATAGTAGCCATTGGATCTTGCAAAGTTGAAATTGTTAAACTCAACTTGTCAGTGTTGATGCAATTGCGACCTTTGACATAGATTTCAACCTTAGATGGAGTGACAGCAGTGCTGCTGATGTCAAAGCCAATGTAGAAACCACCACGTGAGTTACCAGTAAAGTCGTATTCAACGTTGTGACTACAGCTCGTGCCACCTGGGGATGAGCCTGTAATTAAGTCATTCTTGGCAAAGACAACCTTTTGAGTACAAATGTTTGTTGGTGCTCTTCCTGGTTGAGTTGCTTGTGATTGAGTTTTGATGTCAAGGAAAATCTTTCTAGTGTCCAAAGAAGCATAGCATGTTACAGCATCTGGTTTTGGAGTGACAGGTGCGTTAAAGCGGCAGCAACTTCCTCCCTTGTAGCTAATAGTAGCTGCGAATTGAGTTCTTCCAGCTGCAATGGCATCTTTCAATGCTTGAGTAACATCAACTCCATTGCTGTTGCATTGGGCATCAAAGTCTGCATCTAAGTAATTTCTTGGTGGGTACATTGGAACTTCATTAACTGGGCAACGATAGTCAAAACCGTCATCAGCTCCAAATCCTGGATACATAGTAGATTGATAAGGGCTGAGCAAATAACTGACTTGGAATTCGGTAGGATTGGTACAGTCATCAAACTCTGCGTTTAGTCTCGCAGAAATGATGTCGTTGGCACTCAACCCATCGATAGGGATTGAGAATAAATTGTCTGGTATAGCGAAATAGAGTGATCTTAACTCAAAAGTATCACTGCTTTAGCAGCTTGTTCCACCGTGCGTGGGCATAGTGGTGTATGCGATGTTGCTGTATCTGACTTGGTCAGCCAGCACTAGCGATGAGGCTAGTAGGGCAAGTAGTATAATGGCTTTCATTGTTTTGTATGAGTTTGAGGAACCTGTACAGCCTTCTTTTAAACCCTACCAAGCAGTATTTTTGATATCTACTTTCTATCTTTGGTGAAACTAGGACTCACACAACGTTACGCCAGATTTTTAGCTGTGACTTGATAAAATAGGTCAAGGAAGCGATTTGTGCTACAAATATGGCAAGTTATGTTTCAAAATTAAAACCGTTTAGCTCACATTCGAAAATCCTTTTTGTTAGATCAAAGGGTAGATGATTGGATACAAAACTGATCTCTAGCCAAGATTTAGCTAAAACTTTGTCAATAAGTATTCACCAACTCTTTAAATACGATTAAGAGCTGCCAGTGAGCACTTCAGTTGTTTGCAGCTTGTGCAAGGCGTTTGTGATCAACGAACCCTAGACACTTTAGTAAATAAGGATTTCTTCCTGTTATCTTGTAAAACCTTGCGCAAACAAACTTTTAGATGCACTACGAAGACCTCTCCATACAAATTACAAACGAACGTGGAGAACAAGCACACAAAGAACTCTTTCCATTATTCACGATACATATGCGAAAGGGCAACACGATTGTAGATTTTCCACGATCCTGCTGCGCAAAATCATTGTATTCTATGGGAAGTGGCCAAAACGGCGCTCTTGGAATAGGTTCTGAAGAAGCATCACAAACACTACGAAGAGTGGTGCCACTAGCTAATATTTATTCTTTTGGTGTAGGCGGAGACCATGCTCACGCTAGTACATCAGATGGCTTTTATTCGTGGGGAAGTGGAAGATATTCGCAAATTGGCGATAACGGATGCACTATGCGACTCACACCAACTCGTATTGACTCTATTTCACATGAAAGAATGGCCCATATCGCCGGAAGTTTCTCCCACACTCTTGCATTAACAAGTAAGTTGTAAATATATAACTAACCAGAGTAGCATCTGGAAAAGTATATGTCTGGGGATCGTCTGCTGGTAGTACACCAGCATTAGGTCTTGGACCTGACGTCAACACAACTGATGTACCAACACTAATCGAATCACTTTCAAACAAATCCATTAGACGTGTTTTTTGTGGTAAAAGCTCATGCTTTTCATTTGCGCTCACGGCACATGGCGACATGTACGCGTTCGGAAGAAATACAAGTGCTCAACTAGGATTCGGTGACCATCGTGATAGAGCGTCACCAGAAATGAGTGAAAAGATTACTCGCGTTGCTGTGATGGCAACTGCACTTGCTACAGTAATTGTTGTGAATACAGAAGGATTAATGTTTGTATGGGGAGGAAATTCTCGCGGATTATTTGGTAAAAATACAAGTGATATTTTGGAACCTATAGAAATCACGGCTGCACGTGGAAAAGATATCATACAAGTCGATTGCACTAATGATAGTGTATTTGCCGTTTCACGATCAGGAGATGTTCTAATATGGGAAAAGAATAATGAGCTAAAGACAATATTTAAGAATTTGCGTGTAAGATCGGTATCGTGTGGGAGGTATCACGTACTAGCAGAAACTCATGATGGAGAGTTTTATGGCTATGCTACGTATCTTACGCATCAGCTACTCCCTAATGCTCAAAATAATGGTGCATTGACAAAATTGAAAGTTGATGGTGCATTTAAATTTATTGCAGGAGATAGCTTTACATTTGTTCTTAGTGATACTGATAGAGATGATGATAGAATTAGTACTGCCGTTGTGACAAATAATGCTGTACAGCCAACACAACAAGGATCTACTCGTCGTGGAATTCTAAGCTGGTTTAAACGAAGATAAATCTGAAGATATTTTGGAGTTAAGAACAGAAAGCTGAGGAAGAGTTAGATTGGGCGATTACTTACTTGGAGATTTGCAGAAATTAATCATATACAAAGAGGAAAGATTTAGTTCACCAAAATAAATTGGTCTTAGTCGAACAAAGTGTTCTTTACTACTTCAATAGAATCCGTTATCGTCCAACCAAAGCAAGAGCCACCTAAAGTCGAACCAAGGCCTAAACCAGAATCCAAAGCTTCTATACGAGAATCGATTGCAAAACGATTTGCTTTCAAGAAGGATTCTAAACCTAAAGAGCCAGAACCAGAGCCTGATTCTGAACCAGAACCTCCAACTCCACCGAAGAAAGAACCATCACCGAAAGAGGACCCAAAACCTG
>JAESGV010000236.1_pt1 | contig 27421 bp, 18 predicted proteins | sample 9269781 | NCBI WGS metagenome assembly JAESGV01 (sample SAMN15741586, study PRJNA653496) | algae metagenome | isolation source: Tildeniella torsiva UHER 1998/13D and co-occurring heterotrophs from... | place: Slovakia: Slovak Paradise National Park, Hrabusice, Kosice Region | collected 2000-01-01
CAATTGTCGCCGAAAACGAACAACGAACAAAGATTCTTGACAGTAACACCAGCTTACAATTGAACATGATCCAATATGAAACAAAAATAAAGTTGCGTCAAACAGAACAAGCCCAAGAAGTTATCAAAGTTGAGTTGGAACAAAGTAGAATTGTTGAAGAAGTAAGACAAGGAAAACGTTTGGAAGAATTACGTGCCAAACAAGGTGTTGATGCTGCTATTCAAGCAGAAATTGTACAAAAGAACGCCGACGCCAGTTTCTACTCGAATGTAAGAATGGCCGATGCGAAATTGTACGAAAAACAAAAAGAAGCAGAAGGTATTAAAGTTCTTGCCGATTCAAGAAAGAAAGCTTTGGCACAGTACACTGAAGTGCTCAAAGAACCAAACACATTGTTGAACTACATTATGATGGAACGTGGTTTGTTCCAACAAATGGCCGAAATTAACTCTGACGCCATTCAAGGTTTGAACCCACAAATTACAGTTTGGAATACTGGTGGAAGTGGTGATGGAAAAGGTGGTCAAACTACTGATCCATACGCACCCATTCGCAATGTATTTAGTGCCATGCCTCCACTCTACACAATGGTACAAGAACAAACTGGTGTAAGCGCACCAGCCAGAAAGTAATAAATGTTGTTTCATTATTTTAATAATTCTGTTACCATTTGTAACAAATGTTCAGAAACAAAAGGTTTCGTACAAACTTTGTCTGCACCTTTTCGTAGCAGTATATTTTGATCCTTTTCTTGCACGCCAGTACAACTTATCACCGGAGTTCGCGTTAGTCCTAGTTCTACCTCTCGTTTTCGTATCAGTTCAATTGTATCGCTACCAGTTTGCCGTGGCATCTCTTCATCCATAATAATGAGATTAATGTTACCATTTCGTTCCCATTCTTGGAAAGCCTCAAGACCATCGCTACAAACAATTACATTATATTCTTTCTTTTTGAGCATGTATGGCACTAGCTTCTGCAACACGGTAGAATCATCTACAAACATGATTGTAGGTATTTGGGCATTCTTCTCCTCTATAGCTCTCGGCGTTGTCGATGCCGGCAAACTAACAGTAAATGCAGTACCTACACCCAACTTGCTTTTTACGTCAATAGAACCACCGTGAGAATTAGCTATTGATTTCACAATACTAAGACCTAAACCTGTACTTGTCTCACCTTGCGTTGGTTTTACCGAGATCTTGGAAAAAGGTTCAAACAATTTCGGTATTTCGTCATCAGGAATACCTTGACCATGATCTTGCACAGAAATGTATATTTGTGATTCTTTTGTGCCGACAGTAACTTGAACGACTGTGTTTGGGAAGGAGAACTTGATAGCGTTTGTGATCAAATTGTTTAACATTTGTTCAATCTTTAATGGATCAATGTTGCAAATAAGTGGAAACGCGTTCTCACGTAGCCACGTGGAATATGTTATTTGTAACGCATTTTCTGCACCGATCATCATTTGCAAGGAAATATTCTTTCTTCCTGCATGTATAGAATTATTTGCAACAATTGTTTGTACGATCGGAATGATATTTGTTAATCTGCGTTCTATGTTCACCGGTAGGTTATGTAACTCTTTCTTTTTTAAATGTAATAGCTCATCGACAAGATGGTGCATTAGCTTTGCCGAGGAGTGCGTCGTTTGTAGTCTGTATTTGTGCTCTTCGGGTATTGTGGTAGTAGTATCTGTTAACATAGTTTCTACCGCAATCATGATATTTTGTATTGGTTGGCGAATATCTTGTGACAGGAGTCCTATTTGTTGGCATTAACGTGCATCGCTTACCTATAAATTTGTTTTTCTCGTCATTCGATTTTTCTAGTGCTTTGTTGTGGGCATTTACCAAGTTGATATGCAACCGAAGCTCCATTTGTGAGACGACTTGCTTTGCTAGAGTCTGTAACGCTTTCTCCTGTTCTGCATTGATTTGGTTCGGTTTTTGGTCTATTACGCATAATGCACCTATTTTGTAACCATCTGGAGTGATGAGAGGTGCGCCTGCATAGAATCGAATGTGTGGTTCGCCGATGACAGTTGGAATATTTTTGTACTTGTCATCGGCAAGAGCATCGTTGATAACGAGAACTGCACTTTCTTCTTCACACGCGTGATAGCAAAGGCTATCTTCTCTGCAACTGTGCGACATACTATAACCGGCATGTTGACCTACACCGGATTTGACATAAGATCTGCTTCCGTCATAATCGACAAACATTACTGCATGTTAATAGAGTTTCAATGTTACGTACTAAATGCAATTGGGCACTTGCAAGTGTAACTGGCTAATTCGGCAATTTGGTCAAATGCTGGTTCTCTGCATTTGTGAGTGAATGTTGCTATCTTACGGTGGTGTATCAAGTATTTCATACTTGCACAAGTCTGCTTGTCGTAGTCTATCGGCTGTGGTGACACTCTGCATGACTGTTGATACGGTTTTACTAACTAGTGAAGAGGCAAAAGTTACAACGAATTCAAGCTGCTTTTTGTTTTGCACAAAATTGAAGAATAAATGCATTATTTATTAGCCTTCTTCGTAATTACTTTTCAGTTTCGTTTCTCAAACTTGCTATGGACCATAGATGTAGTTTTATAAAAATTTCTCAGTTAACCAAACAAATGGCATCCGTCAAACAAGTCAGCAACGATATTTACTCTGCAGGTCAATTAACTGAAGAGGAGCTCGTGCAACAAATTAAAGAAAAAGGTTTCAAGAGCGTCATCAACATCCGATCAGCATCGGAGAACGGATTTGTTGACGAAACCGATATCTGTAAAAAAGAAGGTGTACAATACGCACATCACGCTACGGGAACAGACTCCAAATTATGGACCAAAGAATTGGGAGAACCAATCGTCACCGAGTTGTCAAATGCACCAAAACCAGTTCTTATTCATTGTGCAGGAGGAAATAGAGCGATCACATTTGGACTGTTACGTGAAGTCAAAGACAACGGTGTAGATTTTGAAAAAGAAGCTGATCGTGTCGGAATGAACGTGGAAGGGTTCATAAACTACGGAAAACAATATTTTAATTAAACGAGTTTGCAAACACAAGTTTTGTAAAATTTATAAATGTTCATAAGCTGGATTTTGTGTAGTGGGAGAGCCGAATGGATTGACTTCTTTTTCTTCATTCAAAGTGATATAGTTCTTTCTCTTTCTAATAAAGATTGCATACCCAACGCCAGCAGCAATTACTATTACCAACGCAATTGCTAACAAAATATTGAAAACGACACTGGCAACATACGCACCATTTCCTTCTTCACGTTTTGGTTCAACTGGTTCTGCTCTGTACGTGAAACTACCTTTAAATACAACAGTTTCAAAGCTAGTGTACGACAACTCAAGATCCATTAACGATTTATCGTTTTCTTGGATACCTTTAACTGGACAAGCAATCGCAGTTTCATTCACGCTAACAGAAGAAACTATGTATTGGCGTTTAGTCAACTGAGTTGCCAAAGAGAAGCGACAAGCAAGAGCAGTGTATGAAGTAGAAAGACCTTGACCAGTGATCACGATTTGCGATCCTGAAGATTTGTCAGGAGAATCTTTCAACGAAGTTTGAGTAGCATCAATACTTCCTCCCATGTTCTCACAGTGATCACCAAATGCGAAACCACTGCACAAGCAGACAAATGGAGCAATGCAAGTACCTTGCTTGGAGCAATCGTCAGTACACTTGAAGTGTTCGCAGAATTGACCACCGTATCCTTTTTGACAATGACATGCATTGTTAATACAGTCACCATGTGAGGAACACTTGGTCGTATCACCTGGTGCTGTGCACATATCAGGTACAGTTGGCGTAGGAGTTGGTGTAGCAGTGGTAGTTGGTGCAGGTGTGGTTGGCGCCGGTGTGGCAGTAGTTGGTGCAGGTGTAGTTGTAGGTGGCGCAGTAGTTGTAGGTGCAGGAGTAGTCGTTGGTGGACGAGTTGGCTTAGGTTGCCATGGTCCTAGAGTCTTAATTGCAGTAATTGAGAAATAGTTAGTATCTCCTGCTGATTTTGCACTCATATGAACACCAAGATAGAATCTTGTGTTATCTCCAACGGCGTTGTCGAACGTACTAATGTTCAGTACAAGTGATCCAAGTGTAGAAGCCCATGTATAGCCATCTGCTGATGGTGTTGCTAACTCTACAGAAGCGTACATGGTATATTGCACGTTATTCGTGCTAGAAAGTCTAAACGACACCCAAGTGTTGTTTTGTAAATCTTCTGGATCTACATTGAATGTATAGTATCGGTACTGATCACGGTACGAATATTGGTACCTCAACAACGTGTTATTACGTAAGTCGGTAAACGTTGCGTTCGTTCCTGCCGAAAGGGTAAAGTTTGCAGCAGTGTTACCTTTTACCGATATGTAATACCAGAACGGGTAACTAGATGTATCTCGTTCACGAGTGATTACCTTTCCATTGATACCTTCTTGCTTACCAACATCTTCATGATTGTTCTCATTTGGTAATAATACATATCTTGACATGTACAATTCAACACTTGAGTCAATGTCAACTGGTTGTACAGCAAATGAAACAATTTCATTTCCAGGGTTCTTGTGACGGTATCTAAAGTATGCGTAGCCGTTTGGTACAACAGCAGCGTATAGTGGAAAGTTTGCAGTTAATTCGATGGATTGTTCTTGTGTCGTTGCAGTGAGTTGGAAAGCAGCACGTGGTGTTGATGTTGTAGTAATAGCAATGTAGTATTTTCCAGGTTGTGCGTTAGTAATGGTTTGGTAATCACTACCGTATGCTGATCTACACCATTGACAGTTGGTTGGACTTGGTCTATTGGCAGGATTTCCCAAATTGATGAACATGTTTGGATCACCTTGTAACGAGGTCAATGTGAATGTTAACGTTTGACCGGCGTACTGTGGCGTAAGTTCAAATACAAAATATTTGTAATGTTCGGCGAGTGGTACACCAGGAGTAGCACGATCAGTGAGTGAGATACCATTCACAATGCGTGTATATGAACTACGAAGTGTAGCGTATAATGTATACCGCATGTTGTATGAATTTCCTCTGATACCGACGTAGTACTTTGTACCTGCACCACGGTAGTTTGGGTCTTTGAATTCAACATCTACAACGTCGTAACCATAGTCAGTTCCACGCCATGTTGACGACCATGTATCTCTTGGTTGTTTCTCCGTAGTTGATACATAAATGTTAACATCACCACTACGTGGTGTAACTGAGAATGTCACTGGTGATGATTCCGGCATAGTAAACTCGTAGTATCTCATTTGATTGTAATCTAAATAGCCAACTTGTGGTAAACCATCGACCAACACACCAACTGTTTTTGTCGCCCAAACGTTGAACGAAAACGTTGATGGTACAGTGGAGAAGATACTCACGTAGAAAGAATCTCCAGGATAATAGTACGAGTTTCTGCTCACTAATCCAGCGTCATCGTATGGTGAATCAGAAGAGATTAAGCAGTTGATGCATAGTTTTGAAGTTGGATATGTCGCTGGAGAGACAAATAGGTCAGCGTTACCGGTGTATGGCGTAAGACCAAAGTACACGTGTTCGTTCAACTTGAAACCTGGTAATCCTGCTAGATCCGTGCTTACTCGGAAGTTTGTCCATCCAACACCTTGTACTTCTACAGGAGTTCCTAGTGAAGTGTACTCGATGGGTACTGAAGGTATAGGAACATCTCTACGATTGACTTGAATGTAAAAGCGACAGTTACGATTAGTAGAGTAGATACACAATGCAGAGATGTAGATTCTTCGATTATTGTATCCAAATCGTGTCTCGTTTGTGTTAATGTACATGTACGTGTAGTAACTTTGTTGGTTATCACCGCTTCTCCACTCTGAGTTCCATGTCGTTGGATATCGATTTGTAGTTGATGCTGCGATGGGTATGTATCCAGGATAAGAGTAGGTCATGATTGTGAGCATGGTGTTGTTCAACATATCTTCATCTGTGACGTCATAGATAAAGTGTTGGTGTTGCTCTGCCAACAAGTCACGGTATACGCTTGGTTGACCAACTTTCAAGTGGTAGTATGAATAGTTGGTGAACACCGAGATGGTAAAATTGGCATCGACTGTACCGTATACAGATAAATAGTACCATTGTGGTTTGTGCATGTCGTGACTAATAACACGGTATCCATCTACGTTTTCTGCTTTGATATCTCTTTTCTCTTCACTTGGATGAATATTGGTCGACGATTCGTACATTTCAATTGTATTGTTGACAATTGGTACAGCATAGAACGAAAACGATTCCTTAACTCTTGTATGATCATAACGGAAGTACAAGTACTCTCCTGCTTCGACAAACGCTTCTATACCTTCGCTACCAGTCAATTCAATGGATTGGTATTGCGTTGTTACAGTAATTTGGAATGTGTAGCGGTAAGTACTGTAAATAGCGACATAGTAAGTACCTTCTTGAGCGTTCTTGATGGTTAGTGAAGTGGCGAAACTACTCCATTCGTTGTTTTGTGGTGAAGGTCGGCTTGCCTTGGAAACAGTACGAGTAACGTACATTCCTCCGCTGTATGCTCCACCACTAATTTGTTGGTTGTTAAATGTGATTGAGTGACCGGCATATTCTTGTGTGACATTGAATTGGAAATATTTGAAACCACGAGCAGGTACAAGTGTTGCTATTGGGATACCGCCGACTAGGCGAACATAGTTTTGTTCTAATGTTGCGTGAATTGTGAATTCGGACAGCATAGAGTAACCCTTGACACCAATGTAGTATTTGCCTTCTGGACCAACTGCTCGGTAATCGTATTGCAAAATATCTACAACATCTGCGCCACTAGAGGTACTTGACCAGTACGACGATGCAGCGTCGACAGGTCTCTTGTTTGGATTTGTTGTGACGAAAATGTCCATGTCACCTCCTCTTGGTGTTACAGAAATCGAAACGCTTTGTTTCACTGATGGTCTGAATTCGAAAAATTGTACTCTGGTTGGTTGTACAGATGATACTTGTGGGTAACCATCTATTAGAGTACCATTAGTAACCTCTGTCCAAACATTGAAGGTGAATTCGGATTGCGTGAACGCGTACACACCAACATATAATGTATCAGTTGTAGGCCACAGTGGACTGCTTCTTCTTATGTGAACGAGTTCGTCGTACGGAGATGTGGAGTTGATGATGCAGTGGGAGCATTCCAACTCTGTAGGTTCTTTTGTTGCTGAAACAAAAAGATCTGCATCACCAATGAACGGTGTTACTCCGAAATATAATCGATCTGTTTGTGGAATCTGGTTTAAATTGAGCCCTGACATGGAGAGTGTGAAAACTGTCCATGTTTTCTCGAGTACTGGGCCCATAATTACTGGTGTACCAAGTGCTGTGTACGGTATATTCGCGCTTGTTGCAACAGCAGCCAGCACCACTAAGATAACACAGCAAGTGGCCTTGAACATAGATTTTTTGTGCAACTTGCCAGACTACTGACACGACTGCCAAAAGAAGAACAGCAAACTAGCGCGCAATAGCTGGAACTTTGTTATGATGTAGCTTTCTTTAAAATATTTCTTCTCAATTTTTATAAAACTCGATGTCAAGACGTTATACTTCTTGCAGCAAGTGTTCCATTATTTCATTAATTTTTCAATTAACTTTATGCCCTTTCCGTTTGTTTAAGTTACATAGGCCAAGAGTTTGGAAGAGTTAGAATAGCTAAAACAGTTTCGTAAATTCAACTGTACAATTCTTTATTGGCTACGCCACTAGCCTCGTATATTAACAATGTACACAACGCATCTTCTACTGCGTATTGAATCTGTACCGGATCCTATTTTAATCGAGACCATCTTGAAAACGTTGCGTCAATATTCTTAAAAAGATTCAATCCAAGATATCTTCCACATTTAATTCTCAGACCTCGTCCATGTTCCAACCATTCCAAATCAAAGTATCCCATATGCGCTCTGTCTTGTGGCACATGCTCCACAAATCTATTTATTGAGCTAAAATGAGAGTAGCGATCCTGCAACCAATAAATAATGAGAGAAACATCTTGTTGAGCACCCATGAACACTTTTGTGATCTTTGAATCACACAACAAATCTATAAACTCTTTAGGATCAGTTGGCTCTTTATATATCTTTGTAAGCTTGTATGACCAAACATGCTTGTTTAGTCGCAATAGTGATCACATCTACGCTCCTGGTGAACGCACGCTCACCAGTGTATGCAAACTTCACGCAGTCAAATTCAGTATCAATACCAACAACATCATGCTCAGGTACGTTTTTCGTGATCCATTCGCAAACTTGTGACATTTCCGAAACAATAGTCACGTGGTAGTTTTCATAATAGTATAGGTTTTCTGTTGGATACCCTACCAGAAAAAAAGTTCTGTTGCCGATTATTTTTGAACTTTTTTGTTATCGTTTATTGGTGTTTGACACAAGAAGAAAAATAAACGGCAACAAACAGGTGATTAATAAACGGCAACAGAGTTTAGTTTTCCAAGTCCCACTCGTCTTCCGACTCTTCGTCTCTCTTTCTCTTTGTTCCTCTTTTCTTGCTTTCTGCTGCTTTCTTGGCTGGCTTTGGTGTTGCTTTCTTTGTTTTTGGTTCCGTGGTTTTCTTGGTTGGTGCACGTGCCTTCTTCTTGTCTGCTGATGTTGTGATTTCGACGATCTCTTCTTCTTCCTCTGGTGCGTTGTTTGTTTCTTGTGAATCTTCAATAATAGTTGGTTTTTCGGCTGGTGCTTCTGTGCGCTTCTATAAATTTGTTAGTTTAGAGTGTATGCAGGTACCTTTTTCTTGGGAGGTTCAACATCTGACTCTACCTCTTCATCAAAACCTACTTCTGTTGGTTTTTTGCCTCGCTGTTTGTTAAAATTTAAAATTATAACTTACACCTGAAGGGTGAGAGGCGCAATCCTGCATGTAAAATGAGAATGCTTGTTTGAATGTCATTCCCTCCTCTTCATGAAGAGCGTCCATAATTGTGCGATTTGTGTAGATGCGGTGAAAACCGTGCTTGGTGAACAATCGAGGATGCAAGTGTCTTTTTCCACTGCCTAATTGTTTTGTTGTTATGTTGATGTCAGCATCCTCGTCGACAAGTGGCAATAGATCCGATACGGTTTTTTTGAGTGAGTTGAATGTAGCCTCCACCTTGTGATCAATTTTCGCACCATCTACTTTGCCGTAGGTAGTAAGCAAATAGTCGAACATGGATCTGCGAAATGGTTGTTGTTTGTACGTGAAACAAATCGACAAGTACTCCAACGCAATTTCTTCTAACGGTAACGCAGGCTTTGTCTTAGTAGTGTTTGTACTCATGAGGTCTGAGGAAGTTTAATTGATTTTTTTGACGTACGTTTTGTTTAAATAGTGGCAAGTACATAACAAACGAACATGTTGTCTTCCACTTTTCACTTGTTTTTGCCAAGTTGTCTGAGGTTACAAACTAACAAAACGTTCAAACAAACACGTTGAGACCAACAAACAGACAGAACCATGAAACGCAAGCGAACCAACAACTCACAGTTGGCAAGTACTGCAGCGCAGGTGTCTGTATCGCGAAGTACACAATATCGACAAAATAAGAGAACAAGGGCAGTATTAACTGATGATTTTGAATTTAATAGTGACGCGCCAACAGAAGGTACTGTAAAAAATTATTTTTTTAATTTTTAGACCAACCATTTTTGCATGAAAATAATATACGTGTCACCACTCATCCAAGTGTTGATACAGAGTTTGGAGGGTACGAAGATACAGTAGAAAATGTTACAAACACTACACCAGAGGTACATCACCACTGCAGTCACGAGGACTGCTTTTCCGACAACTATGAAGAAATTTACAACTCTAGTGGATCAGATACAGATTCTGATTCTGATTCCGATTCCGAAACAGAAATTCCATGTTGCGATATTCGAACAAACATGCACAAACACGATCCTCGAAAAGACATGCACATTTGGGATGACTTTTTCACGAAACACTATGCCAATCAACACAAATCAAAACCTATCCTAACCAAATACTGGACTCGTGAAGTGTTGGCTGGGTCAGGAATAACTATGCTTTGGATTTGCCTATTTGTATTTTCAATCAAAGAAAAACATCGTGTTTCTGAATCTACAATCAATACAATTTTATTTTTGTTAGGATTGTTTTGCGATGTACCAAAGAACTACAAAACAATTTTGCGGCATCTAGACGAGTTTGGGTATGTCCATTACAAGTTTCAAGCATGTGCAACATGCCAACGCCATGTTTGGCCAAATTCGGTACAAGATGAGACAAAATGCCCTATTTGTGATTCAATCAAGAAAGAATACATCAACTACGTTCCATACACCTCGTATCTAGCGTTACAATTTGCTGGTAACAAAGTATTTTGTGACCAATACACAGCTCACATAGAAGAAGTATCAGCCTTCTTTTTATCGCAACGGACAGATCATGTTGATTGGTATAGTGGCACCTACGGCATAAGAATGATGGATATGTTTGACTTTACGTCTACAATATTTTGTAGTGCGAGTTTTGATGGATTAAGCAAGTCTCGCTCCTCTAAACTAGATGCGTGGCCAATGGTAATCAAGATGTTATCTCTACCAAAGTGGGTACGAAATGATCCAAGAAATCTATTTATGACATCATTAATAACGTATGCATCGAAGCCATCTGCAATAGATAGTGCGTTGATCCCAAGTCTGCAAGAGTTTCGATATTTGAGTACTCATACGTTTGAGGTGTTCAACCGGAGAACAAAGCAACCACTTACATTACGATTATGTCTAGTGTCAGCAAATTGTGATCTAGCTGCCTGGTATCAAGCGTTTTGCAAAAAGAATTGGAAAAACAAGTATGTGTGTTTTATGGGAAAATGTCATGCCAAATCAAAGAACATTGGTATGAAAAAGAACAATCAACCCAAGTATCACACAGTTTGGAATGTGCAAAAAAAAGAACCGCAAACTCATATACAGATGCTTAGCGCTGCGGAAACAGCACTCGATTCTGGAAAGTGTTGTATTGGAATGAAACGTGTATCACCATTTGCCTTGTTACCGTACTTTGACTTTGTACAAGCGTCTACAATTGATATGATGCATCTTTTTTTCGTTAAGGGTGTATTTGACGTATTGTACAAGGGTACACTAGTTAAAATTGGAGATAAAAACGCCAAAACATTTATCATGGCATCAGAATCACTACACATAGAGGCTACTCATGACAAAAAGCGAAGCTATAGATCACTAGAGCACTACAAGAAGATGAAGGCAGAAGAAATTATGAACTTTTCGCTCTATTATATGATGCCAATATTATGTAGTTTAGTTGACTTTCCTGATAGTCTACTTACTATGTGGACCAACTTCAATCGGTTAATTACACTTCTATGTTTATGGGAGTATACACCAGCAGAATTTGACGAAATCAATTCCTTATGCCAATCCATACCTGACAAAATAGGCTCGGAATTTGGGGAAACAACACCAACGCTCAAAGTTCATCTGATTCGGCATATTCCTGAGTGTATTGAATACTTAGGTCCATTACGACTACACTGGTGCTTTCCCATCGAAAATTTACTCAGCTACGTTCGTGCAATTTCTCATGGCCGGCAGACAATTGATGCAAATATGTGTTTAGGAGTTCGTATATACAGTTTAGTAGAGGCGTTCGAAGGATTCAACAACACACCACTAATTGATCCATCAACACTACTTGCTGGGAAAACTGTTGCACGAGGAACAAAATGTGAGGATTGTTTAGATGCTCAAGTTGAATGTGCAGTGTTTGGGAAACCAATTACGCATACAAGAGAGATAATAATTTGGCTACAGAAACTATTTCCAAAAGTACAAAACTTTGAGAATATCAATGTATACAATCGTGCACGCATTGGTGGACCAACGTTTCACTCTACACTTTATCAGCGACCAAAGCACCGACAATCAACAAATGTAGAAATAGAGTTACCAGATACAAAAACAAAGAAATCACATCATTTGATTCCACAATTCTCACAAATCGCTCAAGTTACAGGATTCTTTGTTCACAAAGGCATTGGATATGCATCTGTTCGCATATTCAAAGATATCGGAATCCACGCTGATGGAAAATACCGAATGGTGAATGTTGAGCCAGAACCTGAAGAATTAATAATTGCATTAACTCAAATACGTCGAAAAGGTGTTCTTATTACTGTTCCATCAGTAAAAGTTCCATATGCAATTTTGAAAGATGGACCACGGGTTGCTCTCCCACGAACGTGTTTTGAACCGTATAAAGTCCTTTGCTGCAAAGAAACATAGTCGGCAATAAACATAGTCAAACATAAAAACGCGTTTTGTTGCCGTTTATTATGAAAAAAATATCTGTTGCTGAGTACATAGCGTTTATTCAGGACTGTTTTTACTAAAAAAATATTTCTGGTAGGGTAGCTGTATTATATCGATGGATCTAGCTCTGGAATAGTTGCCAATCGTTGATAGTATGCTTAGAGTTCGGTAAAACAGGCTCATCTTGACCAAGACAAGATAATTTTGATTTGACGTCAAGACAAACCTTATCCCGCAAGACAGCCCGCAAGACAAGACAAACAAATCAAAAACAAGACAAGCCAAGACAAGTTCTTTCGCTACATAACAAACACTACAAACATACTACACAATCGATAGTTTATACAAATAACTACACACAACAACAATTTATTGTCTGTGAGACTTGATGCACACAGAATAGTAGTATATTTGTAGATAATTTCACATCATATTTGATCGCTCTGCCAAACAGTCGTTCCACAGATACTGAAGATGCAGAAAATGACAGGCTGGTTTCTTTGACGTTGATGGTAAGGCTCTCCAATGCATTATGTCACTACTCAAACAAAACTCAGTGACTGCCTGGGTGCGTCAGTATTGGCGTGACGGTGTAATTGCACGCCTCCACCAACCAATACCATTAAATATTTTGTCTTTATTAAGCAACAATATTGACCCACTTTCTCGTCTGCCACACAAATCTCATACTGCTACATTGTTTTAACATAAACGTATGCTTCTTTCATGGTTTGTTTAGCGCGTCTTCACTTGTGCCATCTACCAAGCTTGTCTTGCATTTTCTGTCAAAACAAGACCAAATTCAAGACAAGCTGCGGGTGCGGGAATAACGTCAAGACAAGCCAAGACAAGACAAAATTCAAGACTGTTTTGAGCCTCTCAAGCTGGTTTACCGAACTCTAGTTGTTCCTCTTGTAGACGCCGAGCTAGTGCGGTTTTAACACAGGTAAGGTGCGTGTAGTCGGCATAGTATCTTTTGTCGAGCTCTTCTTCGGTGCATGGTATGGTTTGATTTGCGTTTTGTGGGTAAATATACCCTGGTACGGGAATCAGCACACATTGACAGTTAATGTATGTAGGTATTAGGTATGGCGTTGGTATACTCCCTTTTAAGACTTTAAATGGCCGTATCCTCTTACGTTTCTTTAATGTAACGAGTGTATTTTCGTCATCAATCTTTCTACCGCAAAGACATTGTCGAGCCGGTTCAGAAAAGTATCGAGGGGTAAGTGATTGATAATGTAGAACGATTCGCCAAACTTATGTTTGTACTTTTCAGCCAATGTCGCTACACTTAATGCACTTACCCTTGTTTGTTGTGAAAAGAATTTAATCGTTTCGAGAATAGTAGGTGCTGTTGTTTTGGCATTTCGATTTGCGTCCGGCACCATTGAAATAATGATAATGTGGTTAGCCTCTTTATGCCTTTCGAAAAGTTTTGGATATTTGCATATGTGCTGATAATAGATGCTTTGTACTGTCGTAGATACGCCAAATTTGATCTTGTATTGTGCCACAAGATGAAATAAAGTGCACTTTTCCGCACGGCTGATACATTCTGTTAGAAACGAAAGAATTTCAACATCAGTGGGCTTGATTGTTTCGTTTTCATATGCGTGGTTTGGTTTTGCTTGCGTTCTGCAATCAACTGCAACAATTGTTTCCGCTTGCAGCAAATGAGTGCCTTCGTTCATGCGTTTTATTAAAACTCGTAGTTACAAAACAAAGAAATTCTATGCTGACTGATTTTATGAAATTCCAACAAGATCCTAGCTAATCTAGCTGCCACAGTTGTCCTGATTGCAGTCTTGTCATGTCATGTCAGCGTTGACAGACAAGGAGGAAGTTTTTATTGTGACAAACAAGTATGACCACAGAGGTACTCATGTGTATTGTCTAACATCACAGTTAAAACGTAACATTGATATTAAGGTGAAAGTAGATGGCATATACAACGCAGTAAGGCTCTACCTCTTGGAAAAGAGCGATGCTGAAGAAACAGAAAAGCTCAACAACGCCCAACAAACAGGAATTCAGTACCATCCTGTATGGAACCAAAATAATGAGTTGCTTTTTGTTGAAAACATTGATACATCCATTCTTGATTTTCATCAAAAGGAACCTTTTGATGTCTGTGCCGTGTCCAAGTACGAGGCAAACCAGACAAACACGTTCATAACTATCAAGTTTCTTGCTGCTAGTGGCGATGCCAAGTGGAGACGCAAGTGGAGTGGATACATGCTTGAATTCTTTGACTTCTTCAACCCAACTTATAGACGTAGAAGCAAGCCTATTTCAGTAGCAGCGTCTAACAAAGTCACACATGAAATTAATTTGCCGATGGAACAAGTGGAAGGGGAAATATACAAAGCTGCATCCTTCCAAGCTCCGGAAATGAATATCAAATTGGGTTACCAGGACTATACTGTTAACATCATAGTAACCACTACAGATGCCTTTGTCAGTCCGTTAGTCTCAAACCTAACCAGCTGGACTTGCATGTTCGGCAACACTCCTGCTCCCATTCGCTTTGTTGAGCATAACAAGTTAGACAAAGGTCACCAGATCATTGTTGGTGTTAGAGTACCTGCTATTGAAGGTACAGAGTCTTACGTGCCAGTTTCCATTACTTGTCATGCAGGAATTGGGTCAATTCAAACATCTGAGTTAACATTTGAGTACATTAACGATGATAGCTTTGCAGGAATTATAAATTCACTTTCAGTCTCTGATGTACGTTCATTTAGGGTATACTAACAAAAATAGCAAACACAACCTGTCAAGACTCCCAAGGCCGTTAGCAAAATCGTTTGGGACTCTGCAACTTTGTTTCCGTTGAGTGGTGTTGAGGGACACTTGGTTAAGATCACCTTAACAAAGGATGAATCAAGTGCGTTAATCTCAGACGCGTATCATAGTAGTAATTGGACTTGTATGTTTGGTTCAGAGTCTGTTCCTGTTTTATTTGTCAAACCAGAAGGTAGTGGTATCTTTGTCGTTGTACAAGTACCACCAAAGGTAGAGGACGAAGTATCTATTTCTCTTGAGTTACACGGCGAAAAGATTCCTCATGGAATACCATTCAAGTATCTTGAGTTACTAGCCTAATAAATTGTTCTCAATTTGAAGGAATAGCCAACTTTTTGTCATGTTTGTCTGGAGATATATTGAACGACTTCGGATGTAAAAACGCGTCTTTGATGAAATATTTTGCGTCCTCTTTTTCCATCCTACTAATTCTACTAGGTCTTCCCTCGTTAGGAGTGATCCGTTTGGTGTGAAAAATTCGACCTTGTACTCTAGTTTTTTACTCGCTCAATGAATGAGTATGACGCACTCACATGTGTTATGACTGCGTTAATGTGGATATTTGTTGGTATAACGTGTAGTTGATTTCCCAAAATCAATGCGTATGGGCTCGCATTGACAGCTTCTGGTTTTGTATCAGTTACTCTGAACGTTATGGTCTACTTTTTTGATTGCCAGTCAACTCTGCAGAGAGTAGTGAACAAGGCGTCAGAATACGTGCTTCTCTTTACTGCAGCTGATCCAGTACTCTCAAAGAGCATTTCGTGTTGCCAATTGGTTTACTTACAATTCGAATTTATTCAGTTGCCTCATCATCACACGATTCATCAACAAGTTGTCTTAGCTCTGATTTCTTTGCTTTTCTGTCCATGATTACTTTGACAACTAGCACTACGATAGCTAGTAGACAAAGCACAAAATTAAACGCACCCATCAAGACGAACACTCCTCCAGGTGTCCAATGATCATAAATAATTCCACCAATTTTTGTTGCGATCAAGATTCCCACACCTCCACAGATAGAGAAAATACCACTTACACCACCAAGTGCCGACTTGGGTGCACTAGTTGTGACAAGAATTTGCGACGATATAATAACACCAATCTCACCTATTCCAATCAAGGCTATTGGTAGGTACACTATACCTGTAGTGACATCAGGTACAAAGTAGATCGATGTATAACCAATACCAGAGATCAACGATACAACAATCAAAGTGCCGACTCGATTAACCTTATCGGCCAAGAAACCAACAAAAGGAGCTGCAACAAGTGCAAAAGTTTGTGCGATACCAGAAACAAGACCTGCTCTCGCAATTGCATCAGGATCAGAAGCTCCATGCTCTTTCATCACTTGACCTACCCACAAAGTGATAAATGTTGTAATCAGAACACTATCTCCACGTGCTACAAATCCAGCAGCATAAGATAACAAAATCATGGGATCTTTTGCTGCGATGATACCTTCTTTGAGAATAGTAAATACACTCTTTTTCTCTTCATCGGTCTCTTCACGACGTCTTATATTGATCAAGAGACCTTTCAACCCAATTACAACAACGATAGCTGTGATTAGCGAGTACAACGCAACTAGTGCATAGGATAGATATCCTGCTTGATGTTCGGTAAGACCTGCCGCAACGAACCACTGTGGAAAACGTAGAAATAGTAAACTTGCTGCGATGGCTCCTAAACCGGACATCACACCCAACAAACCAGTTGCTTTTCCTCTATCACGTTCGGAAGTGTAGTCACCGAGTACAGCAGTTAACATTGCCGAAGCACCGGCTGCGCCAATTGCGTAAATTACTCGAAATACAATTAACACGGTGACACTAGTGGCTAATGGGTAAATTCCTAAACCAATAGCCATAAAAACGAATGAAAACACGTATACAATTTTTCTGCTTCCTAGAATATCCGATAGTGATCCGAAACCGTATGCACATGCGATGATAACGATTTCATTTGCAAACGCTAAATCGCCCGACACTCGTCCTTGCTCTTCTTTTGGCACACCAACGAATTTATCCAATACGTATTTTTGATTTGCGTTAATGTATACGTATAAACTAATAACTACAAAAGATGCCCAATAATAAACGATCAAATTCGCATTCGAAACATTTGGTGCACGTTGTATGATACCAATAAACTTTTTACGCCACGTTACAGGTTCATCTGCATCCAGCCTTATAACCAAGTTGTTTGCTTCCATTATAGCGTTGTGTTAAAACTTGGTGCCCTAGAAAATAGCCGATGAAGTTTTGCTTTGTCGGGAAATTAATTTTACTCTTCTACAACAAAAGGTGCGTCGTCTGGATCATCATCTTGATCTAATGTCCAGTTAAACTGTTCTAAAAGTTGGCTCTTCAACTCTATTGCTTGATTTTGCACATTCTCTGGTGAATCTTCTGAAATGATTCCATACAATGACGTCAATGTTTTAGTTAAAAAGTTCCTCTCCGATAGCTCATCAACAAAGAAATCTTTTGGAATGCTGTGCAATTGCTTTTTCAAAATTTGAATAAAGTTTGTGAACAAGTCCTCATGCGACTCCATAGCTTCGTCACAGTTACACAGCAGTTCTATTATATTCTTCCATTGCTCTAATGCATCTTGACATTGTCCAATTAGAAAACACACAAACGCAAATTGGAATTCCGCTAATAGCTCCTTTTCTGCTTGCTCGTGCTTGTAGTCCGCTAGTAACTGCTCCAGAAGTGCACTTTTATCAAAATTTATCTTTGTGATCTCTTGTGGTGTTGCTCCTTGTTTTTTCAATTTCCTAGGAATATGCGTGTAATATACTCGACCATCATTCGTTGATTCAGAGGAGAATTTACGATTTGGATCCACTTTATCTTGGTGTTGTCTCAAAACGGTTTCTTCTTCAGTTGTTAATGTGCTATAGATAAATTTATGAATAGGTTGCAACCTATCCACTGTACTTGGCGTTATGTAATCTGCAATGTCGCGCCACTGTTTTGTGTGATCGTGCGGATATGGCCCAATTCGATTCCCGAACTGACCTTGTTCGTATTTAGCGACTGTTTCAGAATATAAATCTGAATCTTGTGAAACGAGCTCGAACACCTCCAAGTCATTGTTGTATTGAATTACATGATACCGTGTGATATTGTTCAGTACGAAAAAGATCGAAATGCGAGGTCCTCCAGGTGAATCTTTACCACTAATACTGTAATAAATATAATGCACTCCAAACGGTACGTCATTGAAACCGATAAACTGGTCGCTCACCGTATACGAATAATAATCTACACCAAACTCAGTGTTGTTTGGTGTACCCAAGCATAAAATCGCACCTGCGTGTTCTTGTTGGATAAGCACCATCGTTCATTAGTTTGGTTGAAGCTGACCAATATTACAAGACAAAACCCAAGAAGAGTCGTGACCCACCTTTTGATAGTCACCTCTTCGCACAGGGTCATGCTGACAATAGAAATTCCAAAATCTTCTAAATTTCCTCAACTCTAGCTAACCACAAGGAGGTGTTGCCCATCAAGCTCGCTCCCTCTTCTCCATCGAGCCATCAGAGCGACACTCTCGCTGATATATCTTCCACAACACAATCTTTCTTTTTGCTGTGCTATTAAAATCCCAGTTCATGCACTGGATTAAGGCGCTAGTTAGCTATACCGACGGTATTAAGCTTGTTTTGCCGCGGTTCGTGCACATGAACTTTGCATGCAATGACAAGATAACGCACCTAACAGTTAACTGGATAACAAAATGATTTGATTCGACACTCTGGGATCCTATTTTTGGAGTTAACAGAAATATAACGGCACAAGCCAGACCCAACACATCAACAAAACATGAACAACCCAGGAGGTGATTTATCGTATGAACAATCAATGGCTCAGCTATTGAACCAGATGAATGCGATCAATACGTTTGCACCAGTGGTCAGCGCAATTGAAGTTCAAGAAAGTACACCTCTCTTCTCTACACCAAATGGAGGACCAATGGAGGCTTGGCATCAAGCATTTTCATTTTCAAAATCAACTAGTAGTGAATTTAACGCACATCCAACCATTATTGTCGATGAAGTAATTGAAAAGAAGGTTGACGAGAACGCAGCTTCACATGAAGAGTTGATACAATTTTTAGAAGATGATGTCTTTTCCGAGATTACTTCCTCGCTACTAGACGATGTAAAAGAACTCGATTTTCCAACCGTAACGATTGAGAGTGAAATATTTATCACTTCACAACCAGAAGAACAACCAACAGACGAAGAGCCAGATACACCATCTACCTTCTTGACAATCGAAAAGCCACGCCACACTAGAAGAAACTCGTTCAGTAATTACGAAAATATAGTTCATAGTCCTCTACCAGAACGGCCTAAGAGTCCAGGAGCATTCAAGCGAACAAGAAGAAATTCATTTAGCGACCTAGAAGAGTTGGAAGCACGTGACGCACAATCCGAGTTTGATGGCATCAAAAAGTTTAGATTAGCGGACAATTTTATGTCGACTATGGCAGAGAAGAAGCGCGAACAGTCACCGCAACTACAAATCAGCTCTCCTTATGATGAGTTTGACCCTACAAAATCACAAAATATTGAGATACGCATGCAGCCGGTCTTGATGATGGGTGATGTTCCTGTACAAGTGTTAAATACAAGGTCGTTGTCGCCTATGATGCCTAATGACCCAAACATGCAACTTGGGATACCAGATCCAATGTATTACCAATCGCCTGGTTCTCCTGGAGATGTATTCAGTTTCCCACAATTCCAATTTGGAGGCGGAGCCCCACCACAGAAAACCCTAGTACCAGTGAAGAGACGGAATAGTAAGCCAAGTCCAGCAGACCAATACATGGGCCAATTTTTGATGAAACAGAAACGATAAATTGTGTACATTTACTTGTATTCGAGTCTTCATTTGCATCTCAACTTTACTACACTCAACCGTTATGTTGACTAAACAATCACGCACAAGTTGCCTGAACAAAGTAGACAATGCAGGACGAACATACAAAAACCGACGATGACAAGGCAGAGAATAGTAAAAAGCGGGGAAGAGAAACAGAAGTAGAGGAACTAGATAGTCTACTAGAAGAACCTTCCACTAAACGACAAAATCATGATAACGGAACAACAACCAACATCGCACCTCTTGTCGGTAATAATATACAAATCGACGAGCTTGGAGAGCTACTCGAGTGTTGCATATGCAAGGACATAATGATATACCCGTACATACTTCACTGCTCACACTCATTCTGTAAAAAATGCGTGGTGGAGTGGTTGCGTGTAAATAAGTCCTGCCCTACATGTAGAAAAATGATCTTGAAACCTCCCGCACAAAATAAGCACGTTCAACTCATACTCGATTTATTAGTTCCAAAAATCGACGAAGAAGAGCGTACTTTATACAATGATCGAAAAAAAGAGCACGAAGAATTTTTCAAAGCAGAGTTGGACCGTTTTAAAAACGTTATTAGTAACGCCACAGACAGTGGAACCAAATTTTTGAAAATAGATAAACGATGGTCAGAAAAAGAAAAGAGGATATTTAGGATAGGACTGGAAAGGTACGAAGGGGAGGAACTAAAGACTTACTGCGAGCTCACTGGATTTACAAAGGAGTACATACAGACGGCAAGACCTTCGCAATTGTTAATAGCCGCGAGAAATGTAGATACACAGATTCCACAACTTGTTACGAACGCTATTGACTATGAGCTCTTGAGAAAGATTTTAATGGATGTAATATCGTCATAAAAATGTAATATGTTACGTAATGCGAGTTTGTTTGCTAGTGTCATAAAAATGAATAAATATTTGCACGCAACAGAGAGAGTATTAGAAAAATAAAATAGTAACTCCCTCACCTGGGCTCGAACCAGGGACCTGCAGATTAACAGTCTGACGCTCTACCGACTGAGCCATGAGGGATTATGCAAGTTTTATGCCTGCACTGTAAAAATCATTTATTTCGAAAAGTGACAATTGTGCCACTTTAGCACTTCATCCTTGTAGTACTCGTACTCACCATCTCTTCCACTGTACTTACCAACTCCGACCAATTGTACTCCAAATTCTTTTATCTCTGGTGTAATGTACTTTCTAAAATATTTCAAATTGCCTAGCAAGCTTTTGTCCATGTTTAATAACTGTTTCTTAAACTCTGGAATCATAACTTCAGCTCTCCAGTTGTAGGGAACAAGCGTTTTTTGTCGTTCGGCATCTGGAATAATCTTACCAGCTTTGTACTCTGGTAATTCTTTAGTATCGGTGAGTCGTTCACACCAAACGCGGTTGAGTATAAATCGCATGAAGGGGACACCCATCCAATGTATTCGGGAGTGACCATAGAGTGGTTCTTGTTCATCGTTTCGCCGACAGCCATAGTCGTACAAATAGCAAGTGTTTCCGAGTGCTAAATGCATTAATAGGTTATAATCTATTTCTTGTAGGAATCTATGGTAATCTCCTCGCTCCAAATGCGTGCTTTGCAGCCGAACAAAGTTGATTTGATCTTTCGATAGCGGTAGGACTGATAGTGCTTCTATGCCGTTCGTTAGGTTGATAAAATGTCTGTCATTTGCAGTGTTTTGCTCTTTTGATTTCAAACGTGCGACTTGGTCGTCCATGTGAATAAAGTAACAATGTTTCGGGTGATTGAATACGTATTTTGTATCAACCTCTGTTGAAAAGAGGCGTTTTGATACTGTTCGTACGTGTCTTGTGTGAAAGAGACGGTGCATTCAAATAAAATAGTTGTAACGCAATACTGGTATTACAATCGTTCAAATGTGACACAAAATTTATTGTAGTGTCTGTGTTAATACTCCCAAGAATAAATCACGGTTAATATCGACACTAATGAAAGTATGATTTTCTTCATCGTTACTCAGTACACTTCCCCATTCACCTTTATCTCTTATCATAGTAACTCTTCTAAACTCACAAACAGATCTATCGATTGCCGCGCAAACAGCCAATGGGTCGTGGAACATTTTTCCTTCTTGTCGCTTTTGAAGATATTTGTCCATTCCATCATATATTGCCTGAAGACCAAGTAGTGCGCGTTCGCAAACCTCTTTTTGATCTTTGTTCAGCTCTGAAAGTTGCTCATTAGCTCTAGTTATTGCCTCATTAACCTTCGCATGCATTCTCTTGTCATATGTAACTCCATGGCAAACATTTTTCGATACCATGTATTTCTCAGCAATAACGTTGCTTTCTAGTACGAGTAATGCTGATTTAGAATCGCCTCCAAAGTTGTAAGTGGCACAAGTTCTTTTTCCTGCAAATTTTTTCAATATTTTATCTTCATCTACGACACCAACACCTGCAAATCCACCTTGTCCAACCCACCGCTTTATCATTCCTGGTTTTAGTTCGGTTTCATACTTTTTCAGTAATGCGCCAACGTTGCACAGAGGTGCGCCTGTGATTAGAACTGCCTCTGGATACCTTTGTAGTGTTCTAAATATTATATCGCATCCAAGTCCATCAGGTTCTGATTCACGAACAAATGATGGGTTCAAGTCTTGGAAAAATTTTGATAAACATTCCTTGTTGTGATTTGGTCTGCATGCTCCAACAGGAATATCTAGGTTCAGTTTTTTGAGTACATTTTTCATGTAGCCGACTTGTTTTAGTGTTCCAGGAGTAATGGTCACGCATCTCAATCTTGTCAGAGGATGTGTAGCCAAAAGCAACAGAGCAAAGTAATCGTCTGGGTCTCCAGTTTCCATGTCGAGCATTACGTCCATGACTGTTGAATGTGTTGCCATTGTTTGTATGTTCAATTTGTAGCTTTACTCAACTCGCAAGTTCAACGAGATTTATGTACAAGATCACTGTTCTGGTAGGTGCAATAAAAACTATGTGCGTCAATTTCTACATCATACAGCACTTCTTTTTAGACTGTGTTTGCTTCGGTACAATACCACGTTCTAAGCTTTCCCACAGCTCTCTTACTGCTGATGCTGAGTCACGTGTCAAACGAGCTGCTCTGTAGTACAACTCTTCACAAGCATCCTTGTCTGTGGCAGTCAATTCAAAATAGTCAACACCTAGATCTACAGCTAGTTGCTCTCCCTCTTGTCTTGTCACCTCTCGAGCTAGATCAATTTTATTTGCAGCAATAATTATAGGAACATCTTTGGTATCTTTCACCCGGCGAACTTGCTCTATCCATTCTCTGACATTATCAAAAGATGACCGTGAACAGACAGCGTACACTACAATGAAACCTGTGTAGTATCGCATGTATTGGTCTCGCAGTGCTTTATATTCTTCTTGTCCTGCTGTATCTAGTAGATCCAACTCGGTTTTGAATCCATCCAACATTATGTATTTCCGGTAAGCATCCTCTATAGTTGGATCGTATTCTATAGGGAAAATATTATAGACAAAATGTTTTATAATAGCAGTGCAACCAACACCTCCCGCGCCACCTATTACGATTTTGTGCGTAAAGCAACTTTGTTTTAAACTGTGTTCTAATCTTTGGTCTGCATTGTATTTTGTTGCTTTTATCAAGACCCATTTAAAGTTTTTGGTAATATATTTCTGACATGACGGGTACGTGTTAAATAGAACGTTGCGCCAAATCCTACTGTCATCAGCTACCGTTTTAAATGTATTTGACACAAGTCCTGTGTGTTAGAATTATGTAGCATAAAGTACTCAATAAAGTAAACACGTTTGGTTCATACGGCAGAAACTCGAGAATATTGCGTGCTACATCTTCTAATGTCATCCATCATGAAAAGTTTGTAAAGATTGCTGGAGCCCAAATAAAACGGTTAAACATTTACTTCAACGTTTAAAAGCATTTGCGATGTACAATTCCTGGTCCAGCTTCTTCATACTCATCCTTGGAGATCCACATTTGTTGGAAAGTGGACAAGGAAGCCAAGATGGAACCACCGATCCATACCGAGTACTTGCGTTCTGGTGGAGCCACAACCTTGATCTTCATGGAAGCAGGTGCCAAATTGGTCAACTCCTTGGTCATTCTGTCTGCAATGCCTTCAAACATGGTCGTACCACCAGACAAGACAACGTTGTTGTACAAATCCTTACGAATGTCAATATCACACTTGCCAATTGAGTTGAACGTGGTTTCATGAATACCAGCAGATTCCATACCAATGAAATTGGGTTGGAACAAAACTTCAGGGCATCTGAAGCGTTCATTACCGACAGTGATCACATTTCCATCAGGAAGTTCGTAAGACTTTTCAAGAGCAGAAGATTCTGCAGATTTCTTCATTTCCTCCTCGAAATCGAGGGCAACGTAGCAGAGCTTCTCCTTGATGTCACGAACAATTTCACGTTCAGCAGTGGTGGTGAACGAGTAACCACGTTCCATCAAAATCTTCATGAGGTAGTCAGTCAAGTCACGACCAGCCAAATCCATACGAAGAATGGCATGTGGAAGGGCATAACCTTCGTAAATTGGTACAGTGTGAGATACACCATCACCAGAGTCCATAACAATACCAGTAGTACGTCCGGAAGCGTATAACGACAATACAGCTTGGATAGCAACGTACATGGCTGGTACTGAGAATGTTTCAAACATGATTTGGGTCATCTTTTCTCTATTGGCCTTTGGGTTCAATGGAGCTTCAGTCAACAAGACTGGATGTTCTTCTGGAGCAACACGCAATTCATTGTAGAACGTGTGATGCCAAATCTTCTCCATATCGTCCCAGTTGGTAACAATACCATGTTCGATTGGATATTTGAGAGTTAAAATACCTCTCTTGGATTGAGCTTCGTCACCAACGTAGGCGTCCTTGTTTCCCATACCAACCATGATAGACTTTTGTTTGGGTCTACCGATGATGGATGGAAAGACTGCACGTGGTGCGTCATCTCCTGCGAAACCGGCTTTGCACATACCGGAACCATTGTCAACTACTAGAGCTTGTGGGTCTTCTGCCATTGGTTGTTTTCTGTTGCTGTTGTTTGTATAGTTTTATCTTGTGAGAGTTGAGAGGTATTTATACTCGCCATGGGTTCAGACACTGCACCTCTACTTTGAAGTTAGCGTCAAGTGCCACTGTCAACTTGAACAACTACTGCTAAAAATACTGTATGATTCCTTGACTAGGCGCTTGAGACTATTGGATGTGAAACCGCTAAGTTCTTTGTTTGTTCATTAATGGAAATTCTAATAGTGTCGCAAGTACTTGGCATAAATGCGCTTTTGCTGTTACTAGCCTGAAAAATGGGGACTAGATTCCAGCGACTCTAAACTATCTTTCGCGATATGTATTTTATCTAGTCGCACGATAAATATGAAGAGGGTTTTGTCTCGTTATATTTTGCAACACTTGTCTGTCTTTTGGGTCTGCGTGTTGCTACCGACAGTGCTAAACGTGGGACATGTTTGATGAACTTGTGTGAGTTGTGGCTATCTTTGTAATAGCAAATAAATAAATAAAATATTCTCGACCTGTAAACAACTCAAATACATTACTGCCTTATACCCCAGAAATCGCTTGTATCTTTAAATTACTGACTTTATGATATGTACATTTCACAAAATGAACGCATATAACATTTTCACAATCCCTCATGGCTCAGTCGGTAGAGCGTCAGACTGTTAATCTGCAGGTCCCTGGTTCGAGCCCAGGTGAGGGAGTTACTTTTTTGTTTTTCTTAGCTTATTTACTTCTATGCTGATTTGTTGTTGACGTAAATCACGTTTTTACTTGTACATTCACATTTAATTTTCGTATTTCTTTTGTCTATCTAAATTCGATTAGCCAACCACGATAACGTCAGAAAGCGCATAAATGAATGACTGGGAATATGACGAAATATCAAACAAGATGTAAAGACTACCATCTTATTACTAACCAACTTAGAGACGCGAAGCTGAATGAGCATAAGAAACGAGTAGCACAGTATCAGAATTGGATATCAAAGATTGATGAAAAGCAAGGTATGTAAGGTGTTTTTTGGCCACAACGTCAGACTACCGTCAAAATTCAGATATTGAATCAATAGCTAGCCGAGATGATTCGGATGATTCATTTAGCTATGCAGCTTCTAACTCGTCAGTGTCAGAACATAATTATCGTTACGAAGACAGTTACACATACCATCAAGACGATAGATACGAAGATAGTTATTCGTACAAACAAATTACGGAGAAACCAGCACTACCAAAAAAGAATAACTTACTACATGCCGTGCATAAACACAATATTAGAGAACAATCAAAGTCTCCAATAGAAAGACGAGTTTTGCAAAACAGAACGAATACAATAACATCTACACCGCATACACCGTATGGAAACGCAAGACCACCCGATCCTGATACGTATTCGTCGCCTAGGCTTAATGAGAAAACGCTACAAATTCTTAACTCGATACAACGCAAACAACCAACTCCAAAGGGTCGCTTAGAAAACAAAGAAAACGAAAGACACGCTTTGGAGGGAGAACTTTTCGCAAGTTTAAATTCACCAAATAGAAAAATCACCCCGCGAGCAGCAGCGTTAATACGAGAAGGTTCAGTTTCTGATAAATTATACGAACAAAGTTTCTTACTCAATGATAAGAAACGGCAGTTAAATGAAAAGTATTTGCAAGATTTAAAACAAGAAATACAGCGTGAAGTGGAATCACCAATACGACCGAATCATGCTCAACAACAATTCAATACACCACCAGTACGGAATCGAAAACAAAATATTTTCAATCTACTCGAAAAGCCGCAACATCAACCCGTGATTAATTCCGTTTCCGATGAAATCGCTTCACGATTGCCGCAAACACCAATGGAACGCCTACTGCAAGGTCACATACCTTCTAACACAAAAGCAAATTACAAGGGCAATGACGACATGTCCATCTACTCTTTCCGACCGTATATTAACCCAAAATCCAAAGAAATCGAGGAACAACGTTTCGGCGTTGGCGATTTCAAAGACCGGGTGAATCATTGGGAAAATCAAGAACGAAGAAAAAAAGAAAAAATTAAAATGGCAAGACAAGAAATTGAAGAAAAAGAATTAGAAGGGTGTACATTTAGTCCTGTTGTTTCGCCAATGATGCGAAGGAGAGAACCAACAAAATCATTTGATGATAGAAATAAACAGTGGGAGCGGAAAAAACAAATAAAAATAACGAGAGAAAGGGCTGCTGTCGCTCGGAATGAGTTGGCAGAGTGCTCATTTCGGCCTTCAAAGAGCCGAAGTAGTTCTCCAAACGTTTCAAGAAGTGATAGTCCAGTAAAAGAGATGGCTGGTTTTGATGAGTTTATA
>JAESGV010000237.1_pt1 | contig 27203 bp, 16 predicted proteins | sample 9269781 | NCBI WGS metagenome assembly JAESGV01 (sample SAMN15741586, study PRJNA653496) | algae metagenome | isolation source: Tildeniella torsiva UHER 1998/13D and co-occurring heterotrophs from... | place: Slovakia: Slovak Paradise National Park, Hrabusice, Kosice Region | collected 2000-01-01
GTGATGGTTCTGACGACGAAGACCAACCAAAAAAGAGACCCAAACCACAACGAACAAAATCCTTTTTCGAAACAGTGTACTCAAAAGGCGAGGACGCTGTAAATTCAGCAATAGAGGGCACGAAAAAGGGAACAAAAATGGCAGTTGGTGGAGTAGTTAAAGTGACAGAAGCAACAGCAAAATATGCAGTCGATGGCACTAAATATGTCGCAAAAGGTACTGCAAAAATGGCAGTTAGTGGCACAAAGGGTGTTATCAAGGGAACAAAAGCAACACTAGAAGGTGTCGCAAATGCAGCAGAGAGTACCTACTCTGCAGTCAAACGAACAAGTTATGTGATTGGAGATGTTGCTCGACGAACGTTTAGTGACGACTACGATAATACAAATTCAGAACAATCAGACGATACTCACACAGATCCAAATCTGTTGGATGATTCCGAGTTTGAAGAAGTTATTCACGATGTAGAATCAGAAGTTGAGAAACTCAAAGCATTGGATAAGAAACCAGAACTCAAACTCAATTTAACAGGATTGTTATCACCAGAGAAACGAAATAATTCTGCCACCAATTTAACAGCGTTGGCGTCACCACGTGGAGAGGAAGAAAAAACATCAGAAACTGTGCAACGAAGAAGTCGTGGTTTGGCAGTTCATAGAGAAAAGTCATCAGACTCTGCACCAATGTCACCACGTACACTTGGAACACTATTAGCAACAAGAAAAGCAAATCGACTGAAAACGAAAACTATTCTCGAAGATGCGTTGCCAGAATCGCCACAAACTATAGTAGAAACAGGAGGATCACCTGCAACTCCAAGTGGCATGAAAGCAGATCTAGTTCCGTATTCGTACTATCTAAAATGCCAAAAAGAACAATCATTGGCACCACTATATCGACGCGCTCACCGTGAGAAACTAGCAGGAATACAGGAGCCATCAACACCATCGAACTTTGTCACCGATGACAATGGCGTTATTCGAGCAGGAACTCTAGATAAACTCATCGAAGCAGTAACAAATCACACTACTTATGATAACGAGTTTTTGGATGTGTTCGTACTCACATATCGGTCATTCACAACTCCAGAAGAGTTACTAGATAAATTAATCACTAGATACAACACACCACCACCCATCGTACCTGCTAAAAAGAATCAAGAAGAATACATTACGATTAAAATGTCAGAAACAGAAAATGGCATAAAAGTTGATATGGAAGAGCGAGAGGATTATTCACACATTGATGAGTTTTACATGAATAATCGAACTTTATTTGTACAGTTTGTCAAGACGTATCTATTTCGAATTCGTATGCGCGTTACTATCGTGTTAAAAAACTGGATGGAACGTCACTTTGCCGATTTTAGAGAAGATACAGTTGCCAGAAAGAAATTGCAAGATTTCATCTTTAGAGAAATGCCAGCAAGTAATATGGTCAGCACTGCGGATCGATTGCGGAAATTGTACGAGAGTAATGCAAAACGAAGAGATACCTTTACTGCACAACAAATACAAAAACTAAAAGAAATGCACGAGCTACACGAGCTCACGGAAAAATCTAATGGAAAGTTTTTCAGTTCAAATCACTTCAAATTACAACTATCAGGACACAAAATCATCAATACACTATCAGGTATGTCATGATTCGTTTTTTAACAAGAAAAAAGTGGATAGTTTGAAAACGCTACCGTTACACATGTTCAAGAGTACTGATTTGATACACTCGTTGACTATTATACAATTTGGAATATTTCAAAAAATTCGTCCAAAAGAGTTTTTAAATCAATCATGGATGAAATCAGATAGAAGAAACAAAGCTCCCAACATTTTTAATTCTATTCAACGATCGAACCAAATTGGCATGTGGGTAGCCACAGAAATTCTAAGTGTGAAAGATGTATGTTTTCCATTCCAACACTAACTCGATAGACAAAAGAACGCGCAAAAGTGTTACAAAAGTTTATCAAGTGTGCCATCAAATGCGAAAAGATTCGAAATTTTAATACCATGTTAGATATCGTCAGTGGTTTGAACTCAAACCCTATTCATCGCCTGGCTAAAACATGGGCTCTCGTAGACACTGCTTTCCGTGATCATTTTAAACGTCTGACAGAATTAGCAAATCCTAAAAAGTCTTACGCTGCGTTACGTGCTGCCACCAAAGAAGGTGGAGTACCATGTATGCCATACATTGGTATGCACTTGACTGATGTTTTGTTTATTGAAGATGGTAACAAGGACAAAACAAAAGAAGGGTTGATCAACTTTACAAAGAGAAGATTACTTGGTGGTGTAATTCGTGATATTCAAGTGTATCAACAGATGCCGTATGACTTGGTAGAACAACCACAATTGAGAACTAGGTTACAAACACTCAAGTTTAGAGATTTGGATGCATTGTTGGACGTTTCACAGAGTTTGGAGCCACCAGTAATGAAAAAGAAGAAAAAGGTAAAACAGGAAGATTAAAATTGTATTTATGGATTTTCGGTTACGTCTGGAGATTCACCACATTCGCTACAGCGTTTGTTCTTTTCTGATGAGTATGTGTAGCCGTATATACCTTCATTCGCGTAAATAAATTGGTTGTCGATTGGTGGTGAGAATAGCGTAGCTAACTTTAATGCTTCGTTTGTGCAAAGTGAGGCCGTAAATGCGCACGTTCCTACAGCAATGTGAAAACTTTTGGAAATAATTTCTTTAGTCAAACGATACGTAATACCGTGACTACCTACTTTCTTTGCTCTAGCGAACGCATGCTCATAGATCCACATAATATGGATTTCGTTGGAACGATCCAGTCTTTCATCGTCAGCTATTGTTTGATTATAGTGCTGCACTGTTTTGCTCTTTGTGATACTCCAAACATAAATACCATAGTAAATATGATGCTCAGGTAATGTTGGCTGATTTACAAATGTGCTGATAGGTACAGGAAATTCTGGTTCCTCCCAAAATTCAATATCACACATTCTGCACGCTGACAAACCAGGCATGAAGGTGCTGACTATACCTTTGAACGATCCAGCCCATACAGTTATCCAAGGTATTATTGTGTCGCGAATAGGTTCTCTGTTTGCATCTATTTTACATAGTAACAATAGATTGGAGTTTAGCCACGTGTTTGAGTCGACAGACTTTACTGTAGTTATTATCAAGTTGAATCCTCGCAGAAATTCTAATTCTTGTTGTTCTATAGAACACACATGAGCTGTTATGTTAACATTTTGTATACGTTGGGTGATAGCACGCGCTGCTGTTTGGCTTTTTGGTTTTCCAACATCATTTTCGCTGAACAAGCATTGACTGTTTAGGCCAGTAATCGTAACTAGACCTTTGTCCATAATATCTATATTTTTAAAACCAGCCATAGCAAGGTTTTTCACAATTTCGCAACCCAAACCATTAGCCCCAAGTATTAGTATTTTCCAAGTTTCTAAATTTTGTTTCGCAGTAGATACAGAGTTGACAGGCAATATTCTGTCGACTTGTTCTGGTACTCGCCATTTTCCTGACAGTTGACAACAAACGCAAACAATTACACGGGCACATGAGGTACATTATTGCATACAATATCAGGGCATGAGTAACAAACAAGCGAAACCACACACGTAGTCTGTTGGCCTCTAACCGTGGTAGTTAGACGAGAATACTCATTTACTCGCAGCGTGAGAGCGAAATCGTTTGTTATGTCTTGCCTAAACGGGCATAAATTCGAAAATCAATCAACCAGTCCTACGAGCGCAAAAACAGATCACAATGCTCAGGAGTTGTGTTCTAGCACTGCTGTTAGCGATTATTGTTGTAGTATGTAGTCAAGAGACTACACCAACGGAAACGCCAACTGCAACGGTATCGACTGAGAACACCACTACACAAACGCCTGTTCGTACAGATGTAGCAGAAACAACTACTATTACACCTACTACTCCACAGACAACAAACCAAGAATCTCGACTGCCTGAAGCGTCAACGACTGATGCTCCAACATCGACTCCGATGGTGACTGATTCCCCACCACCACCACGAAATACTCAACCAACACAAACAACACAACCAGAGACATCATCACCTACACCTACAATAGCAACTTCTTCAGCACCACATCCAGGACCAACATCATCTACGCCTCAAACAACAGAACGACCAAGACAAACTGAAACGAACACTCCTGAATCGATGGTGACTTCTATGCCACCGCAGACAACTAATCCACCTACGCGACAGGAGACTACAAATATTCCTACAACAAACATACCAAGAACTACCACACAAGCGGCGACACCATCACCAAATCTACTTGGATGGTGTAATGGTTTCCCTGCCAACGATTCAAGAGCTTGTTCTGGTAATGGTCAATGTAATCCTAACTCTGCGAATACTGCAAGTGTGTGCGTTTGCAATCAAGGTTATATCGGCGAAAAGTGTTCAAATTGGAGGTGTGGAGGAGTGTTAAAGAACTCAACTGCAGTCTGTAGCGGACATGGAGCCTGTGTTGCACCTGATACGTGCAAATGTGACGCTTCATTTGCAGGAGATAATTGTCAAGGAACGCCAACTCCATCTGCTATGCAAACAACACCTCCACCTTCACAAACTCAGAATCCACCAAGAACCACATATGCACCAACGTATCCACCCAAATATCAATGTTTTGGCTTATCTAGTGGAGACCTCTCTGTTTGTTCTAGAGGTGGAGTATGTGTAGGACTTGATCAATGCATGTGTTCAAATCCATCAATAGTTGGAAAAGCTTGTGAATTTAATTTACAAGCAATGTCAAGTACATATAAATCGGCAGGCAGTACCTCTGGTGGTTCTATTTTGAATCTTGATGCTATTGACACTGTACCTGGAACCACGGGTGCTTTGGCATCATCTATTCAAACAGATTCGATGGTTTTATCGGCATCGTTCCCTGATGAAAGATCTGACAGAAAAGCAGTTTGCTTGAGACCACAAGTTAACGTTGGAAACAAGACAACATACGTTGTAAGTGGTGCTGTTGGTCTTTCACCAGGTACTGCACTAGAGTTCTGGTTCTCTGAAAAAATAACAATATCTGTGAAGAGTACTACGGACAGTGCACCGCTCTTTATACTTGAAGCAGCAAATGCGAGAATAAGCAACAATGTACAACTCTCTTTAAACACTGACTATATGATACTTTTGAGTGTCGATCGGTGGATACTCACTGCACAAATGGTCACGTTGGTAAGTAGATAAGAGTATTAACTAATCATTAGAAAAACGAAGTTCTTGTGACGAATACCCTGCAAGTGCAAGATGATGTTCTTACAAATCTTTTGGCAAGCGCTACTCTTGATATGTGTGTTTCACTATCTAGTGATGGATCTGCAAGAAATAGCACTGCTGCCATGAAACTACGTTACTTTGGACAACTAGGAAGAAACGTACTAGGAACAGGACCCACTGTAACAACTACTCCAGGACAAACTTCAGCTCCACAAAGAACACCAACTCCTATGCCATCACAATCATCTCAAGGCACTGAGGCTCCAAGAACAACTTTGTTACCAACAAACATACTTGGATGGTGTAATGGTTTCCCTGCCAACGATTCAAGAGCTTGTTCTGGTAATGGCCAATGTAATCCTAACTCTGCGAATACTGCAAGTGTATGCGTTTGCAATCAAGGTTATATCGGCGAAAAGTGTTCAAATTGGAGATGTGGAGGAGTGTTGAAAAACTCAACTGCAGTCTGTAGCGGGCATGGAACATGTGTAGCTCCTGATACGTGCAAATGTGACGCTTCATTTGCAGGAGATAATTGTCAAGGAACTCCCACACCGGTAGGTCAATCAACACCGCCACCAAGAGAGAACGGTAATACACCAACACCTGGACCAATGTTAACAACTCAACCACCCCAGACAACTAATGTACCAAAGACTACTGCACCACCATCAGCATCACCTAAACCACTTGGAATGTGCAATGGGTACCCCTCAAACGATACCAGAGCATGCTCGAACCATGGTCAGTGTGTACCAAATGCATCAAATAATGCTAGTGTTTGTGCATGCGAGAGAGGTTTTCTTGGTGAGAAGTGTGCTGTTTGGCAGTGCGCAGGCATATGGAATACTATGACTACTGCTTGTAGTGGACATGGTCAGTGTGTTGCACCTGATACTTGCAAATGTAGCGCTGCTTACGTCGGTGAAACGTGTGAGCGTGCTACCGCTCAGGAAGGTACACCTGTACCAACACAGAATCCTCCTAAAACTACGACAGCTCCACCATCAGGAACACCAACTGCTGGAGTTTCTCAAACAACAGCTGCTCCAAAGTATCAATGTTTTGGTAAAGCAAGTACAGACTCCAGTGCATGTAGTGCTAATGGAATATGCGCTGGTGCCGATCAATGTAACTGCAATGATCAATTTATCGGCAGACAATGTGAAATAAGTGTTAAAGGATCTGCTACTACATTTGTATCTTTAGATTCTGCAACAGTACAAGATGTATTTGACACTGGTCTAATAGATACTGTTCCTGCAGCTTCTGCAGCTTTGACAGTTTCTATAGGACGTGCGACAGGTGCTAGTGCTTCGTTATCGGCATCGTTCGCAGGAACAGGATTTGACAGAAAAGCCATTTGTTTGAAACCACAAATGAGTATCTCAAATAAGACTATATTCATAGCAAGCAGTGCAGGTAACTTACCACGTGGTTCAGCGCTAGAGTATTGGCTCTCTGGTCTAATAAGCGTATCCATCAAACAAGGTTTTACAACGTATCAAACCTTTGAGTTGAGTGTGGGTGATAGAGTGAATAGCGCAAACGCTGCACTATCATTGAACACTGATTATATCGTACTCATAGGAACTTCAGGTTTAACGATGACAGCACAGCTTGTTAGAACCGTAAGCGTTTTATTAGCGTTAATCTAATTATTGTAGAACAATGATGTTGTTGTCTCAACGAGTCTTCCAATAGACTCTTCGTTAGCAACTAAACTATCAAACATCAACCTTGATGTTTGCTTGGCAATGTCATACAACGTAACAGGAACTGAAGCTGTTGTTATAGAGCGTTTAAAGTACTATGGTCAACTACCTCTTGGAAAGATAGGAGGAACAGTTGGTACCACTTTATCTCCAACAGAATCAAGGCCTATCACTACACTACGACCAACTCCTCCACCTCTATCATGTAACGGCATATCGGCTAATGATACTCGTGTATGTTCGGGAAATGGACAATGTGTACAAACGTCAACAGGCGGAGGTGCTTGTGTTTGTAATACTGGCTATGTCGGTGAAAAGTGCGCTGCTTGGACATGTGCCAAGGTATCTAACACTATGACAACTGTTTGCAGTGGTCGTGGCACCTGTGTTGCACCTGATAGATGCAGTTGTTTTAGTGGGTTCACTGGAGAAAACTGTCAAGTTGAACCAACAAGACCACCAACAACTACAGCAGAACCAGCACGCACCTGTTTCGGTATTCGCTCTGACTTTGCAAGTGTTTGCTCTGGTTATGGTCGCTGCGTTAGTACAGATAACTGTACCTGTACTGAAGGTAGAACAGGAAAATCTTGTGAAGATTGGACATGTAACGGTGTATCAGCTAAGGCAAACAACACTTGTAGCGGCAATGGATATTGTTTACCTACAGGAGTTTGTGGTTGCCAACAAGGATTCACAGGAAAGAATTGTGAACAATTTACATGCTTTGGTTCACAACCAAACGCACCTGGAGTATGTTCAGACAGAGGAAAGTGTATTGCTAAAGACAAATGCCAATGTGATGCTGGTTTCTCAGGTACATACTGCTCTCAATGGACCTGTGCTGGTGTTTTCAACTATAACTCTACTGTATGCTCCGGCAAAGGTAGATGCATAGCACCAAACAATTGTACATGTTATGGAGCTGCAACAGGTCTCAACTGTGAGAACTGGTCGTGCTTTGGTATTGACAAATCAAATTCTAGTGTCTGCAGTGGTAGAGGCAAGTGTGTTGCTGCTGAACAATGTCAGTGTCCTGCTGGATTCTACAATGCTGACTGTTCTGGCTATTTATGTTCTGGTATTCCATACAATCTACCATACGTATGTAATGGCATAGGTAAGTGCATAGGTCCAAATCAATGCCAAATGCCAAACAACACTGCTGGTCTCACAACAGCATCACCATATAGCGTAGTCAACACTACTGCCGTAGTTGTTGAATTTACCTGTAACAACATAAGATCCACTGATCCCAATGTTTGTTCTGGTCATGGTGTTTGTTACTCCAATAACTATTGTGTTTGCAACGCAACATCAGGATACTATGGCGTAAATTGCGAAAAGTCAATCAATTCACAAGCTACTACTACTGTAGCACCTACGACACCCCCTGCAGCAAGTGTAGTAACTTGCTTTGGTACAGCTGCGACAACTTCACAAGTTTGCTCCGGTCAAGGTGCTTGTGTTGCTAGGGACAACTGCAATTGCAGAGCAGGTTACACAGGACAAGATTGCAGTAGCTTCTCATGTGGTGGAATACCACAAGACAATATTTATCGAGTTTGCGCAGGAAATGGAGTCTGTGTAGCACCAAACGTATGTGTTTGCAAGAGTGGTTACTTTGGTGCTTTATGTACTGATTATGGCTGCAGAACAACAGTTATTCGCAACACTACAACAAACGTGGATGTTACAGTTGATGCTTATGTTAGTGCTACTGATCCTAGTGCCTGTTCAAGACATGGTAAATGTATTCGATCTAACCAGTGCTTCTGCGCACAAGGATGGACAGGAGACGCATGCCAAACAGCGGTAACTGTATCATGGAAATGCAATGGCATAGATAGTAATAGTACTACAGCGTGCAGTGGAAACGGAGCATGTGTTTCTGAGAACAATTGTGTTTGTAAGGCAGGTTACTCTGGAGACAATTGTAACATTTTCTCATGCCCTGCCTCATCATCAAATGGTCTCGTTTGCGCTGGAAACGGCAAATGTACTGGTCCATCTGCTTGCTCATGTCAAAATGGATGGTCAGGCAGCGATTGTTCCAATCCTGTAAGAGTAACATCATGTGAGTATGTAGCAAGTAGCGTGTGTCCGCTAAATTATCCGACCATGATCAATCGCCTCTCCACTCAAACAATTCGTGATATTGTACAACAAACTGATGCTGCTATTGTAGCCAAACTCAATACCTCGCAAGTAGATATGCCAAATCCAAACAAGCAATGTATTTATAGTTACAAGAACTACATGTGCTCGCAAAGCTATCCAGCATGTCCTACAGGTGTACCAAAACAACAAGTACTAAGTGGTGACCAACTGGCGAGATTACCAGTTTGTCCTGCAATTTGTAATCAATTCTTTACTCAATGCCAGTTGGATGATGCTACTAGACTCTCTGTTTGTGAGCCATCAACAACTACAGTATGTACAAGCTTTAATGTTTTCCAACCTACTGTTTGTGACGACACAGGAGGAAACGATTACATAGTATGCTCTGGACATGGTAGATGTTCTGCAAATGGGTTATTCTGTCAATGCGATTCAGGTTACATTGGAAGCAACTGTAGCGTAACGGTACCAAGTACTGCTTGTACACTATTAACAAACTATTTTGGAGCAAGTTGTGCAAGTTTCTTGAGTGATTTGACATTTAACGATCAAGGAAACGCTTTGATTGGTTCTGTATCAGTAACTGATGCCACTTCAAGCGAAAAACTAGGAGTTAATGTGTTATCTATTATTAATTCAGGAGTAGATAGAGATGTAATGTTCTCATGTCAAAGACTGTTTACCAATACTGCAAACGCGCTAGGATCGAATCCTGTATGCAAAGCATCGATCTCCAAGAGTGTTACTCGCGATGTTATTGTTGTTCCTAGTCTTCCAAACTTGAACGTGTACAAGAACATTCCTATTACAATTGTACTGGCTGCAGATGCGACAGTCTTACCAGGATCTAGATTGAATTTGAATGTTCAAGTTAACTCTGTACCAGTCACTGTCGGAGTAACAGAGAATGCAGCTCCAGTGCGTCCCACGGTGACAATATCAGGACCTTCAACGTTGAACCCATGTGACAGTTTGACATTGGTTGCCAACGCACAATCTAATGAAAACCGTGCACTCAAGTATTTATGGAGTGTGAATAGTGTATACCTATCTGTTGGTATTGATCAGTACGACTACGACGCTGCTGTAGCGCTAGTTGTTGATCAAATCAGAGGGTACATCACCAATTTCACTAATCCGTACTCTACTTTACTCATGTTACCAGCACGAGTATTTTTGTCAGATAGTCCATATCAACAATCATTTGTTTTCTCACTAAGTGTTGAGAGCTATTTGAGCAGAAGAAACAACCCGCCTGCAACTATAACTGTAACGAAATCAAGTGTACCTATGCCAGTGATTATGTTACCAATGACATCAGCTTCGTTGAGAATGATCGATCCGTTGGCTGTAGACGCCAATGTAAGATACGTAACATGCGGAGCAAGTGACAATACCAGGCTAGCTTATACATGGTCGCAAGTGTCAGGTCCTGCAATATCAGCCTTAGCTACACCACTTCAAACAAAACGATTATATTTGAGTCCATACGCATTCCCAGCAGCAGATACTTCATATGATTTACAAGTTACTGTTAGTCGTGGAGCAGTAAACACTTCTGCCTCTTTGACAGTTACTGTGAACTCACAACCACTACGAGTAAATATCGTTGGAGGTGCTGTAAGAACGTTGTCAACTGCAGCTGCAGCTACGATCACAGCATACATTTATGATGCAGATTCTCAAGTTGCTGCAACTGCTCAACAAGGAGTACCAGCTGGTGCAACAGTTTCCTGGACATGTGCCAAGAATAACAATGGAACTTTGGACAACTGTGCTGTAGACTTGACAGCCAAAATATCAAATGTTCTTACACTAGATGCAAATACTATGGTTCCCGCTACCTATTTAATTGGTATCAGTGTTTCTCGTGGTGGAAAAACATACACAGATCAAGTACAACTCATTTATTCGGATACAAATCCTCCAATCTTACGTATTGATGGTATTCCTGATAGTATCATTGGCACTGCAACTCGTTTGAACTTGAATGGAAGAATTACAAACTTTGATCGTGATCGTGACGCTGGAGCAGTATACAGTTGGAGTGTTACCCAAGGAACGTTGACACTCAATAACGCAAACCAAGCAAACTTGGTAATTGAAGCTAACACACTCACTGCTGCTGTTACGTACACTTTCCGATTAACAGTAACCATTGGCGTGAGAACAGCTTATGCTGAAGCTAGTGTACAAGTTGCTAGTGCTCTTACTGTTGGAACGTTCTCTGTTATACCCACTACTGGAGCAGCAGTCACTGACAATTTTGTAATGACATGCGCAGGATTCGGAAATGGCGATGATGTTAATGCACTGACATACACATTCTCATATGTTGATCAATCTGGAGCGTCTGATGTATACAGACCTTTAGGCATACCTTCCACTCAATCTTTCATCACGAAGCAACTACCAATGAGTACAAAATCAGATGGCTCTTTGATTCTTGTAGCAAGTGTTTCTGATAGTTTCGGAAACGTTGTGGAAACGACAGCAACGGTTACAGTTACAGCACCTGTCATTGCTGGTCTTCCACCTGCTGGAAGTAACGATACTTCTTCTGTGAATCAAACAGCTGTTGCTGATTATTTCCAGAACCAAGCAGCATCGTTACTGAATGACGCTTCAGCTAGTGAAGATGACGCGTTCAACTTTATCAATCAAGCATTGTCTGTCATCACTAGTGTACAACAAACAGTGGCATCAAGTACTGCTACAACTACCGTTGCAGCGACAACAGTTGCGTCCTGTCCAAATGATTGTTCTAGTCATGGCTCTTGTGTTTCTGGAACTTGTGTATGTGCATCAGGTTACTTTGGAACTGATTGTAGCATGACACAAGAGCTACTAAACGCAAGACAAAAACTCACTGATACCTTTATCACCAAGATTACATCATACACGGAACCAGTTACATCGCCAACACAATTAACTAGTAGATTCAACGCTCTACAATCAGTAACTAGCTCACCAGATCGTGTTTCTGATGACACATCATTGTCAACTGCTAACTATATCAATACCATGGTAGATACTACAACAGTAGCAATATCTGTTGATACTGCCAATGTAGCAGCTTCAGCACTTCAAAATCTTGCTCAAAAAGCAGCTAATGATGATGCTTCAGATGCTGCAAAAGCTACACAAGTCGCTCGACGCGCAAAATCACTAGCAGCAGTAAACGCTACTGTTTCTGCTAATGTTAACGTAACAGAGTCTGCGAGAAAACGAGCACAAACTATGCAAAAAGTACAAGACACTTGTGCAGCACTATTGAACAGTATTGTATCAGGAATGGCATCTGGTGATGTTCAAACGATTGGAGCAGGATCTTCACTAGTCATGGTAGCTGTGCGTAATGATATCAGTACATTGGGATCAGAAAAGAATGTTTCTTTAGGTGGAGGCGAGCAAGTTACAATTCCTGTAAACGGTGGACAACAATCTACAGGAGCAGATCAACAACTTATCGACACCAAGATTATTCTTTCCAAGAGTAATAGATATGCAACTAATTCGACTAGAAATATACCAGCAGGAGTACTCACCATTTCGATATCAGGTGGAGTAGAGAGCAACCAAACAGATCACAAAGATTTGACTCATCCATTGCGATTTACAATTGCTGGAACCTTCAACATGAATGGACAGTGGAACCATACTTGTTTGTACTGGAGTTCGAAAGTGAGTGATTGGAGCGATTATGGCTGCGAAACAGTGGCTGTTAGCACTACAAAAATCACATGCCAATGTAACCATACAACAGATTTCTCCGCTGGAAGTACAGTAGTGGTGTTGCCACCAGGATCAGGAGGTAGTGGAGGTGGAACACCTGCACCACCAGGCAGCGTACCTACACCTGCACCACAAAGTGCCTTGAGTTCTGCAGCTGCAAACGTGGGAGCAATAATCGGTGGAATTGTTGGTGCTCTTGCTGCACTAGTATTATGTGGAACTGTACTACTCATTATTGTATGTGTAGTGCGTAGAAAGAAGAAATATGGTGTACCAAAGGTGGACGTACATAGTCCTACTAGTCCTGCAAGAGTTGTACATGGCGACTTACAGGATGTGACACAAATTGGCAACGATCGTCTATAAAATAAATTTTAATGATAATCCTATTCAAAACTGTTCATTCACTATCTTCGTCATTCTCTGTGTACGTTATTCTTTTAGATCTCTTTCTTGTTCTGTACCCTGCTGCGCTCTCGTCCGTTTCTTCTGGTACATCGTCTTGTTTTCTCTTCTGTGCTTTTGTTGCTACCTTGGCAATCTTTCCCTTTGTACACTTGTTAAATGCTGTTATTGCGCTTTGTACAGTAATAAGCGAACCTGGAGCTTTTCCATTAGAATTATGTGCACTAAAATCAACACCATTTTCCAACATTTCTGGCCATACTGAATGTATGTTCGATTTGCATGAGATGTGCAGCGGTGTATCTCCTTGTTTGTTATGCTGTTCGAGCAAGTTCTTCTCTTTGATTTTTTCTATTCCCAGTAACCTCGAAAATATAGCTTTTGTGGCAGTTTGGTTTACTTTTAACGTCTCTTCTTGAGTAGGTGTACTAGTAAGTACTTGTAGGTTGGAATCAGAGCAAACAAAATGGAAGATATTGTTGTTGAATAGCTTCTCTACGGCACATAGCATGTCTAGTGGATGTTGAGCAAACGGTGATGTACTCGCGTTGAAGAACGGCTCATACTCTCTACATATCCAGTCTATGATTTCCTTCTTTTTAAAGTTGCACAGTAGCATGAATATACTACAGTGATCAGCTAAAGACGATTCTTCAGTGACCATAACGTCGGGTGTAATCGTTAGCCCTTGAAACAATTCATTCTTGTGAGACTTAACTAGAGATCTCATTACGGTAACAACCCCCTCTTCTTTCATCTTTTCTTCAAGGACAAGAACAGCACGAAGTGCACTCAATACCATAGATATGGTAACGTCACTGTTATAAGTCTTGCCATGCATGCATTGCAACGCCACAGCATGGTGCCCATGGTCTATCATCACTTGTACTAGATTATATGGTGCACAATCAGTAGTTGTTCCAAAACTAAGCAAAAGATCCATGGTAGCAGTTGATCCTCTTTCTGCTGCGAGTACCAGTGCTGTCTTTCCTGCAGATTGTTTCTGGTTCATGAACGATAGAAACTGTTCTTGCGTTACTTTTTGTTTACTATAGTTGAGCGCTCGTTCCACTGCTTTCAAATTGAGTTTTTGTGCTGTGACAATTTGGTGAAGTATAGAAACACCATTAATTGGTTTTGTATTAACTAGTGACGTTCGTTCTAGGTAGTATGCATACAACGCAGAGTCTTGAAACCTTTTGCTATTAACCAAATACTGTAACGGTACTAGATCTTCTCCTATCTTGACGGGTAGATCCGTAAAGTAGTTGAAAAACTCTTTGTGATTGTTGAGGAAGTGCGTCGTGTTTGTTACGTACGACTTCAACGCTAACATCAATGGTGTTTTACCATTTCCATCTGGTGTTTGAATCAAGTACCAAATTTTTCTATTGTTTAGCGCTTGTAGTTTCCAAAATTCGTTGATAGATTGTTCGTACCAACCCTCTGCTTTTCTATACACTTTGTGGAATATGTTTTGATTGTTACTCAAGCGTAGCGTTTTCAGTAGTTGTAGCATCTTTTCTTCAGTCTCTTGCTTTTCCAGATCAAATAGGAATTGCTGATTACCATTCATTTCCAACGTATTTTCAAAGTAGGAAATTCCACTATCGTTTCTGATTGTATAATCACATCCATACTTGATAAGCTCCATAGCTCCACAGCAAAAATAGACGTCATGACATGTTTGTAAATATACATGCAGTATAGTGTCGCCGTTTGCAAGTTGATATGTTGGATCTAATCCACATTCACCGTAGAGAAACAGGTAATTCTCTTTCAGTTGGTCTATTTTTAAATGTCGTGTTGCACGCATGGCCAAATTCTCACCGTTTTCAAATCGGAGCTGTTTTATCCAATCGTTTCCATTTCTTAATCTAAATAACTAATATTTTAGTATAACATAATGTACTGTACCTTCAGTATGGTGATTATACCTGATACTTCATCAGTTGCTTCCCTTAGTAAGGCGGTAACGCACGCTACATCGTCCTCAATTGTACCTTCTATGTGTGAAAGTAAGAATTGAACGAGCGAAACGGAGCGTAATTTACACGCATGCTGAAGTGGTGAAATACCTTCTGCATTCGCCATCGTTAGTGATACACCGTATTTATAGAACAGATCTATGAACTCGTACTTGTTAACCATATTACAGATGGGCTGGTATTGATACAACAGCTCTCCGTTCTCCTCTTCGATTAAGCCATTACTGTTACCCTTCATGATTAATTTCGGATCAATAGTTAACAAGTCCTCGAAATCTTGTGGCTTAAAACGTCGTTGGCTAAGCATTACACGTAGTGGATTCATTGAGCCAACTGCGACTAATGGAATATTCTTGCCTCTGTAGTAGTCGAACAAGGCACCTTCTCGTTCCAGGAACGCGCTAGCTAGTAAAGTAAGGGAGCACGCTAAGTGAGTGGAGAATACAACAGTATTGAGATCCACGTGCAGTATTTTTGGCACGTCAGGAGCTGAAATAGTGTTGATCACATGTATTGCTGTAGTTTGGTCTATATAGAGCAACGCTTGAACTGTTGGAAGGCTTATTGTTAGTGGTTTAGTTGTACGTGCTTGCTTTAGCAACTCTTCCCAAAACAACTATTTTGTTAATGCATTATAAGATCTTACATCGAACAGAGCAATCTGCCCATTTGTTATTGCTGCAAACATTCCATTACAATGTGTTTTGCTAAATAGTTGGTCCATAGTTGCACCCTCTTTCAGCATGGCTTGAATGTAGACTCGTAACTCCTCCTTGTTTTGGGGCTCTACAGTAGAATACGTAATTTTACATCCACATATGCTCTCTATCTCTTTGATACATAACTTAACGCTTTCTTTCAATCTGCAGTGAATAAGAGACACTGTTTTCAACTTGCAAGATTCGATTATCTCTTGTAAAAACTCATCTGCCTCGCAGAAATCAAAACCAATCCATGTTAGTGACGTGACAGAACTTGGCAGTACTGTAGCAAGTTTTTTTAGGGTCCCCGCCGAATTTCGCAACATGTTCTATAGTGTTATAAATATACACGTGTCGTACATTGTGAGGATTGTTAAGTACTATAACTTTTTCCAAATTAGTTAGACCAGACACAAGGCGTTCAGTCGCTGAAACAGCATCTCCATATTCAATCTCATCCATCGTCTACAATTAATAGAATGTGATATCACATACCAATGTAGTTACGTTTGGAAACATTGTGGTAAGAACTTCGACTGCACCTACCGAGGCCTTGAACGGAGTGTATTTGACAGTATTTGTATCTACTCTTAGCGTGTAAGCACTTTCTCTACTCCATTTTGTGACAGTAAATCTGTTCACTATGTCGAGATTTTGAACTAGTGGCTACATTGGTTAATAAAATAAATAAATAATTTACGTAAATGTTCTGAATTTCATTGTGCCATTGTTTGCAGACGCGTTCTAGTGTAAAGTAGTATGGATAAGCAAATAAAAAACTCAAAATGTGTCTAAAAATTTCCGCGGGTACTTTCTCTGCTTGTTCATCTCCCTGGTGACCACTAAAATTGAAAAATCCATCGTTCGACTCTGTTGTGTCAAGAAACATGAATAGTTTGTTGTCGTTTGTACCAAGATGGCCGAAAAGTCAAAACTTTGACAACATTGCATTGAAAATAGAAAGTACAGTTAATATTTTACTAGCGTCTATTTGGATACAATGAGCTGAATGACCCCTTCTTTGGAGTAGAGAAAGATCCCATACCAGGAATGGATCGATTTGATCTTGCAGATGATGTTCGTAGTATAGATGGTGACGCATTTGAAACATGATTAGCTTGACTTCGAGGTGACAACATTGCGCTCTTTTGCAGTGACGAAGGCTGTGGAGGTCCAGCCATATTCCTGGGCGACAAATTTCCAGCCGTTGGACTTTCAATAAATACACTTCCAATTTTCCTCTTTATCAACTCTAACTGATAGTCATACTCCATTTGATCTTTTTTAGCCTGTTCCAACTCTTGATGATACATACTCTTCTTCTTCAATTGATCTTCAGCAACTTTTCGTTCCAAACTTTCTTGATCTTGTTTTAGTTTCATTTCTAGTTCAAATAATTCTTTTTCTCCTTGAAGTCTCGTTTGCATTTCTTTCCTAACTTCTTCTTTATCTTTCCATGCTTCACGGATCTTTTCTTCACGAATTTTCTTTATTATTGTATGTTTCATCTCTTCACGACGTTTTGCTTTATCAATCTCCCATTGCATTTGTGCTTGCTTCTCCATTAGAATGATCTCTTCTTCATGACGTCTACGTTCATTCTCACGTTTCTTCGCTTCTTTTCTTTCCATATCTTTAATGATGTACTCATCACGTTGCTGTTGCAAACGAGCTTGACGAATTTGCGCTTTAGTGACTTTTGTATACGTTTTCTGCGTCTTTTCTAGTAATCTTCGTTTAAACTCTTTTTGCGCTTCTTCAATACGACGCAATTTCTCTCGTTCGAATTCTATTTTTGCTTCTTTTGCCATTTCTTCTTCATAAATTTGTCGTTGTATACGCTCCCACTCTGCACGTCCCCACGCTTCTTTTTCTTCTCGTAACTTTTCTCGAGCAATTTCTGCAAGTTCAATAAACTCGTTTGTACGTTGTTTCTTCATCGTTGCTTCTTCGCGTAACTGTCTATCTGCTTTTTCTTTTCTTGCAGCACGTTCTTCTTCCACTCTTTGTTTCTCATCTTGTCTTTCTTGATGTTTTTGTCTTCTTGCTTCGAGTCTTTGTTTCTTTTCCAACTCGACTCGTTTTCTCTCATTTTCTAACATCTCTTGTCGACGTTCTTCTAACAATCGAGCTTCTTCTTCTGCTTGTTCTCGTAAGATACGTTCTTCTTCGTCACGAATTCGTTTCTGTTCTGCACGGATACGATCTTCTTTTTCGCGTTCTAATTTTTGCAATTCGTCCATCCGTAACAATTGTTTTCGTTTCAACTCTTGTAGTTTTGTGCGTTCTTGCTCTTCTGCTTCTCTTCGTTCGCGTTCGATTCTTTCTCGTTCTTCACGTTCTTTAGCAATTCTTTCTTGCTCTTGTCGCATGAGTTCTTCCAAGTAGGCACGTTCACGCTCTTCTGCTTCTCTACGTTCACGCTCGACACGTTCTCGTTCCTCTCGTTCACGTGCAAGTCTCTCATACAACTCTCTATTCTTCTCGTACTCTTCTCTTTCTTTTTGTAATCGAATTTCTTCGCGTATCTTTCGTACTCGTTTTCTAGCCAAGTATCCACGACCAACTCGTTGTATGAGTTGAATCTTGCTCATTAACCTCTTATTACGTTCGATATCTAATTGTTTGTACGGTTCTGACCTCAAGAATACTTTTGTCTTTCCTACTTGTGCCATGAATGGAGTAAATTTGACTTCTGCAAGAATCCTCTTACATGAATCTGTTACATCGTTTGTAACACCTTCAGCAATGATGGATCGATACTTTTTCCAGAACTCTTCTAGTGGAATACGTACAGAGTAACCTTCACGACGCAAACGTACTGTTTCTAGTACACCACTACTTCGTAGTTGGTTAATAGTCGAAGGGTTACTAAACATGTTTGGCTTTTTAGCAGGATGAGGTTTCACGCAACGAATCCACGATGGTGTTGTACTATTGATAATGGTCATCAAATCAAGAAGTTGTTTCTTGAAAGAACCACCTAATGTTGTCACTTTGGAACCACCTTTAGCAGGAGAAGCGTCACCTTTGGTAGCTTCTAGTTGTTCCCGTGCATTTTGCGGTACAATTCCAGAGATAAACTTGTCTGGAGAAGTGATCAGCAGTTCGACCAAATCAGGTTTCAATTGGTCTCGATTTTTCTCCAACCAATTCGCAACGTTGTATTCGACTTTTCCGGCGTAGTGAGTGATAATAAACTCTTCTTGAGTTGTAGGGTTACTCGAGAAATAGTTATTCCCTTTCCCGAATGATGACTTGAGTTTTCCTAGGAAAGTCTTATCGGTAGCCTTTGGGAAATTAGTTTGCTCATCAAGCATGGCTAAAATACCCAATCTTCCCTGAATGAGATCAATGCACTCTTGATTATCAGTAAATTTAACACTCTTTGTATCAATTCCTTCATCGGCACATTCTATCATATCTCTTTTGAATGTGTAACTATTGTAGTGCCCTTGCAAAGATTCATTTGCAAAGTTGATACACAATTGTTCAAAACTATTCACTTTGAACTTTTCGAATCCGAAAATATCCAATAGACCGATAAATCGTTCGTACGATTGTGCACAGACGCGTTGGTTAATTTTCCAAACAATCCAATTAAACATATAATCATAAATGGCTTTTCCTAGAGCATCACGAGCGTCACTTGCCGCCGCTTTATCCAAGTTACTCGTGATGGGTTTTTTCATGATAATAATTGTTTTAGTTGTCAACGCATGTGCTAGTTTGTCGGCATCTACACGTATCAAATCAGCTGCTTTTTTCAGGACTTCCATATTATCCACTTTTGATTTGTTATCATCATCTTGTGAGAAGCGAACGTTTGATAAATGTAGAATCATCGCCACGACACGGAAAATAGCATCTTGTTCATCAGCCTCCATACCTACAATATTCATTGCACGCTAAATGTGAGTATTGTTAAAATAACATACTCGGACTTCACTATATTCGTGCTTATCATCAACACCATTGATTTGCCAACAATCTCCTCGCATTAAACAATCATAGTCTACCGCTTTTGTTAACCCCAAATCACTTAATAGTTTTGAATCTCCACTGGCTAATAATTGATAAAAGATGTGATACGAGCGTTCTCCCTCTCCTTGTGTTACAAGACGAGACTATTGTTAGTCAATTGTCAATCAATTCATACCTTTTCTAACAAATAGTTGATTGTTTCTGCACCAAGTACCAATCCCGTTCTGTCAAATTGTAATTTGATAAACTTTCCAAATCTTGAAGAGTTGTCATTGTTAACCGTTTTCGCGTTTCCAAAGGCTTCCAATATTGGACTCGCTTCTTTGATTTTTTCCGAAATGGCGGCTGCTTTTTCTTTCAACACTTGATCGTTTGTCATGGAGCAACTCAGCATGCTCAAATATTTGATAACCGTTTTACATGCTTCCGTTTTTCCAGCTCCAGATTCTCCACTGACTAACATGGTTTGATTTCCACCTCCTTCTTTCATACTCCGAAATGCACGATCTGCAACGCTCCATGCGTGAGGATATATCCCTGGTTTTTGTTTTATGTAATCTATCATGCGTTCATCTTGTACGTGAGGAATATCCCATTTAAAAGGGTTTAACGATAGAACCAGTGGTCCAATAAATGTATAAATGTTGTCTTTTAGGTATCGATTCATCACGCAACGAAGTAGTGTCGACTCGTGTAGTTCTGTTAAATTGAGTAAATCGTCATTAAACGCGGTAAGAGCTTCATCCGTCAATCTAAAGATTTCTGTTCCAATTAATTTTACTTCGCGAGGCTATGATTTGTTAGTAACACGCTTATGCTAAGTTACGTTAATATTTGAATCTTTTGCTACGCATAAATATTTTGTATCTTTTTTTGTGACTTCTATATCGGTTACTTCACCAGGTATCCACGATTCTGTTGGATGATTGAAGAATACTGGATCTCCTTTGTTCCATGTTGGTACATCAACTGGTGTAGAGGGTGTTGCGACAGCGCCAGTTGCTTTTACGACCGGAGCTGGTTTTGGTTTGAGGTTGCTCATTGACAAAGCGTGGATGGTACTTGGTGCGATGAGCTACTCTACAAGTCAACTCTACAACGGTTTTGTAACTCTAATAGCGCAAACTTCCAGCGCTTGTATTATGTAGAAGATTTTTCATTTTAGCGTGAACAGAAGCACGAATAATAATGTTACTCTGTAGTCTGTTGGATACGTGCTACTTGCACGTTTGTGTTGACATTGTCATTTTGCATCATTTTTAGACATTTGACATTTTTGTTTACAAACCTGAAACTAAATTGAAATAATAAAATACATTTTAACTAATAGTATGTGTCTTCTTTGTTGTTTTGAAATGCGTCATAGATAATTTGTTCTTGCTCGTCAGTTTCTATGACTTCGCTCTCCTGTTCTTCAGCAGAAGGTTCATACAATTCTACTCGCCTCTTGCGCTTCTTCACTACAACTGCCACAACAATAACTATCGTAAGCACTACGATTACAAATAGACCACCTCCTACAGCAACAATACTCGCCAGTATTCCAATGTTGAATGATGAACTGTTCTTATTTGTGGTAGGTTTTGCTGTCGTTGCAGAAGCACAAGATTCTTTAGTACATGTAACACCCATTTTGCTTACTGATACAGACATGGATTCATCCAATGCGTTGACACTCCTCTGCACACCAGTACCAGTTGACGATTGCGAAAGCACGTACGTAAACGTTTGTGAAAAGAAGTTACTTGGAACATTACGAGGTATAATAGAAAGCTTGCAAACAACCTGCGTATCCTTCAGAAGCTCACCTGTTACTAACCATGTACTTTCTTGCGATATACTCAGCTTAAGTTGATACTTTACATTCTTTGCAAACGCACATGATGTTGTTTGTTGCTGAGCCTGCGTATTACTACTTGACGAGTAAAACACGTTTAATGACGTAGCGAAAGAACCAGGTGCGATAGCGAGTGTCGTTAACAAGTACTTTCCTAACGAAGCATACATCCACAGTTCAACTACATTCCCTGAAGTAGTTGATGGATCAATGGAGAAAAATACGAACGAGTACTTGTCTTGTATTTCATATCCTCCTTTTGTCGAAAGTGATCTTCTTGCTTTTGTTGATGCATTAAATGTACTTGCAATAGTGAGCATGCCATCAGTACTGTTCGTGAGATCGAACGCATCAGCACCTGCTATTACGTTATCACCAAAAGTGTCATTATTTCCAAAATCTAAAATTGATACAGATATGGTTTCTACAGATGCTTGTGTTGTTGCAGGTGCTGTAGGCTGTGGTGACGTAGTGGGCTCTTGCGAGGTACTTGGAGCAGCTGTTGTAGGTTGTTTCGTAGTTGTTGCTGGTGCTGTTGTAGGTGTTGCTGTTGTTGGCACAGCAGTAGAAGGTCTTACAGTAGTTGGTGATGGGGTAGTCGGAGATTGGGTAGTGCCAACAGATGTAGTTGTGGCTGGTGTTGCTGTAGTAGGGGCGTTCGTTGTAGATGGAACAGCTGTAGTAGTTGCCATGCTTGTCGTGGTATGAGCGATTGTTGTCGTTGGTGCTAGTGTGGAGGTTGGTACAGGTGTGACAGTGATTGTGGGTGTTGCTGTTGTAGGGGCATTTGTGGTAGTTGGAATATTCGTAGTTTGAGCAGCTGTAGACGTAGGAGATGAAGTAGTTGGTGCAGAGGTGGTTGTAGCCTCAATAGTTGTAGTTGGTACTGCAGTGCTTGTTGAAGCAGTTGGTGATGGCGTTGCTGTAGTAGCTTCTAATGTTGTAGTTGGTGCGACAGTGGTAGTATCTTGAACAGTAGTAGTGGGTGCTGGAGTGTCTGTCGTAGATGGCGTTTGTGTAGTACTTGGACTTGATGTGCTCGTTAAAGATTGTGTTGTAGTTGGTTCCTGTGTAGTCGTGACGGACGAGGGAGCACTAGATGTGACCGAACCAGTAGTCGTAGGTTCAGCTGTGGTAGGTTGTGTAGTACTTGCTGGCTCTATTGTAGTTGGAATCATCGTACTAGTGCTATGTGTAGTAGAAGGTACATCTGTGGATGTTGGCGTTGGTGTTGGACTATCAGTAGTTACAGGATTTGTTGTAGTTGGTTCCATCGTCGTTGTAGGCTCTAGAGTCGTGTTAATGAACGTGGTTGATACTGTAGTTGGTTCAATGCTAGTTTGTGTTGGTATAACACTTGTGGTTGGCACAACAGGTGTTGGAGTTTGTGTTGTTGTAGGTGCTTCAGTCGTGGTATCCGCCTGAGTTGTTGAAGGTCCTGCTGTAGTTGGTTCGGCAGTACTTGTCGTTGCTTGAGTGGGTGTCAAGGTTGTGCCTGGTACTGGCGTGGTTGGCGCAGACGATGTTGGTACATCAGTAGTCGGTGTATCAGTTGTAGGAGTTGAGGTTGTTGGTGTAATTGACGTTGGATTTGTGCTTGTTGTAGATTGTACTGCAGATGTGGTTGAATCAACTGTTGGTGCGGGTGTAGCAGTTGTACCAGCACTTGTGGTTGGAGGTTCTGATGTTGTCAGTGTTGTCGTTGGCGTATCAGTAGTTGTAGGTGCAGCAGTTATCGTTGTGGTAGGTACTGTCGTAGTTGTATCAGAATTTGTAGTTGGAGATAGCGTAGATGTGCTTGGTTCAACAGTAGTTGTAGTAGGAGATGGTGTAGTTGTGATAGTCGGTGACAGTGTATCTGTGGTAGTTGGAGTCTGCGTTGCAGTGGTAGTTGGAGCAGCAGTTGATGTTGTGGATTCTAGAGTAGTTGTAGGTGCTACTGTTGTCGGAACAGCAGTCATAGTTGTTGACGGTGTATCTGTGGTAGTTGTAGCTGCACTAGTTGTGGTTGGTATTGGAGTTTGTGTTGCAGTGGTAGTTGGAGCACTAGTAGAGGTTGTAGGTTCAAGAGTAGTTGTTGGTGCTACTGTTGGAGCAGCAGTAGTTGTTGGTGTTTCAGTAGTTGTAGGCGCATCAGTAGTTGTTGTTGTTGTCGGTGCTACTGTTGTAGTTGGAGCAGCTGTGGTTGTTGTTGGTGCTGGTGTGGCGGTGGTAGTTGGAGCTGGAGTATTAGTTGTTGTCGTAGGTGCTGCAGTTGTCGTTGTAGTAGTCGTTGGAGGTAGAGTAGGCGTATAACTTGTTGCACATGTTCCAAAAACATTGAAACTACTTTGCTTGTTTGCAACAAGTGGTACATAGTAATTTCCAAAAGTCTGAAGCGCAGAGTTGACTAGTACAGGATTAAGTGTATATCCACTCGTAGCTCCAGGAATATTTTGACCCTTAACGTTAGCGTAACTAATGTCAACATACCAAATAACTACCCCAAATGTAAAGCCTAGCCTTGTTCGTTGTTACCCAAGTATTAGTTGAACTAGCATATACTGCAACAACTTGTTCACCATTTGCTGTATCAAGGACATTATTTAGCGCATTACTTGCAGTAAAACCTCCCGCTAGTGGATATCCATTTGTTGTACCGTCTATAGTGTTATTTTATGTAACTAACTTACCTCCAATAATACCACTCGTTCCTGCACCTGTTCCGTATAATAGACCATCACTAGAAATAGCAAAAAGACCTGCAGGTGAAGCTGTAATATCGATAATAATCTTTCCAGCAGGAATTCCTCCCACAGAATTCACAGCAGGAGAAGTATATCCATTTTGAGCACTACATGTTAGTACATTTTAACAATACTTACCCCCATGCTAGTACTTTTCCAGAAACTGTTAAAATGAAAACAGAATATTGTGATGCCGAAATTCGTGCTATGCTTTCGTTATCCAAGTTTGTCATCGTTATCTGTACTGCTGTGGCTCTATTCGAAGTTCCTCCATCTCCTATCTACTTATTAGTTTCGATGAAAAAGCATACCTGGCCATCGGTACCCTTTCCCCATGCATATACATACCCATCGGTAGTGATAACGTATGCTGTGTAATCGCCACATTCCACTGTCGTAATTGTTTTTGATCCAATCGCACCCTTTTGTGCAGCAACTGGAGTGCGTTTATAAACGCCTGAACCGTCTCCTAGGTCACCATAGTTATTATCTCCCCACGATGCAAGTGCATTTACAGCTGTTAATGCAACACCTAATGATTAATTATAATAATTAAAACTTACAAAATGCATACCCACAACTGATGTCTGTGACTACAGCGCTTGCTAGTGTACCACTTGATATTAAAACAGGAGTAAGTTGGTTTGTAGTCGAACCTGTTGCTAATTGACCTGCGCTGTTTGAACCCCAACTATTTTGTGAGTCATTAAAAAGGTTGATACACACCCTGCTAATCCACCGTTATTGTTTATGGTATACGTATTCTGTTTGGAGCCAACTATCTTTTTGATGGGATTGGTTCCTATATTGGTTCCAGAAATTGTTGTAGGTGTATTTTTGCCTGTGCCGGTGCCATCTCCAAGCTGATAATTCGAATTTGTACCTACAATGTTAATTTATTGTGATAGTTACCTATTGCCTTGATAGAGCTCTTCGTAACAGTTGCACATTGGTAGGGAATCGTTCTTAAATTTGGAGCAAGAGGAGCACCGTGCAGCGTATGAGCTAGAAAGATGCAAATGAAGAAGAGGTTCAATAGCATAAAATGTTTTGCTCTCAGCAACCTTGGGTGGCAGTACTGCAACGATTGGTGCTTGAGGAGATTTTTTCTCACTACTGTAGACATTTTCTGCAGTCGTATTCGCGGTCCACGGCGAACACTTGCCATTCTAAGAGGCATCTTTGCCCGTGTGTGCTTTATTCCCTATTACCGTTTATTGTTACGCAAACCAGACAATGCACAAATTGTTCCCATTAATAAAAACATCAACGCACGACATCTTACTCACATGTCCCGCGAAGTGCGATTATGATGTACTCAACAAGAACCTGTTTGTGTTTTGCACTTTTTACAACTAAAACATGCTCAGGTTTACACGAGCGCTACACACGACAATTCGGCGACCTATCACTGCAAACCATATAAAACAAATTCGAACATATTCCATCAAAGATCCAGAACCATTCATTGATCACAGAAACATTAGATACCAAGAAATTGAACAGGAATACAAATCCGTTCGCAGTTACTACAATTTTATTGCATTTTCGACACTCGCACTAGCATATACTGGTTTTCAAATTTATAAAGCTCGAAAAAACTTCCAAGCAGATGTTTGTAGAGTAGATGAAGATATTGGGCCAATTGGCAACGAACGAGCTTTGAGGGAACTCTTTTTGCACGAACCTCGATTATCATCGTTATTGTTCGAATCACTTGACATCCTAAAAGAACATACCGACCACATTGCGTATATCACCGATACAGATGCCAAGAATATGCGCTTTTCTCTTCGAGAACAAGATGGCCACTTTACTCAACTCGGATTTGTAGGTCTAGGGTGGGCGTTCACCTCAAAAGATGATTTCAACATATTACCATACCCACATTTCTCACTTCGTTTCAACCTTCGATATTACATTAATGTTCATAGTGAGAAAAGTACAGTTCCTGCTGTCGTGTTTGTAGAAGGGTACACAAACGACGATCGAATGAAAATACTTCACGTTTTCGTTTCACCAAATGATAAACGACTCGTAGACACTATTGAAAAGCAAGGAAGTGAAGAACTAGTGATCTACCAAGCACCACACTTGCCATTCTTTGTTTTATTCTGGAATTACTTTCAGAACGAAATTGCTCGAGTTGTAGCGCCAATGTTCGTAAGGAATATACAATAATTTAATTAAATGAAAGTAATGGAGTTCTATCTTGAATTTTCTTGTGGAAGTTTCGTATCGTTGTATCTAACTTGTCGTATTGTCGTTTCATATCTGTCATTTCTGCCTTGTGTTGTCGTATGAGTTGCTCACCGTCTTGTCTTAGACGTTCATTTGCTTCACGACCAACATTGATGTTATTTTGCATCTTGTCAACTCGTTTCATTGTTAATAGTTTTTCTCTCTTGACGTCACTGATCGCTTGTCCGTTCGTCTCTTGCTTTTGGTTATGTTGCTTTCTGTAACGATCTGTCTTTTCTTGTACGTTTTGTATTTGTCGTTCCAAGTGTTGTCTGTTAACGTGTAACCGTGAGCAATCATCATCTAGATCTTCCATGAGTTTTCTCTTATCGTGTAAGTCCTTTTGCATCTGTTTTAAACGTTGCTTCTCCTTGTCGTATTCACTAAGTGTCTTGACTGCTCTTTGGGTCTCTTTTTCAATCTTGCGAACATTCTCAGATTCTTTGTTTACTACAGTGATAAAGTTCTCCTTTTGTGAGATTTGTTTGCGTA
>JAESGV010000238.1_pt1 | contig 26647 bp, 28 predicted proteins | sample 9269781 | NCBI WGS metagenome assembly JAESGV01 (sample SAMN15741586, study PRJNA653496) | algae metagenome | isolation source: Tildeniella torsiva UHER 1998/13D and co-occurring heterotrophs from... | place: Slovakia: Slovak Paradise National Park, Hrabusice, Kosice Region | collected 2000-01-01
GATGGGACAACACGACGAAGAACAACTACGCTTGATGCAAGCAGACGAATGCATTCTAGTAGACGAAAACGACAACGAAATTGGTCACGTTTCAAAGAAAGACTGTCACATTTGGGGAAACATCTCGAGTGGAAATAGTTTGCATCGCGCATTCTCAGTTTTCTTGTTCAATGACAAGGGCGAGTTACTATTGCAACAACGCGCTGCTGAGAAAATCACATTCCCACTTTATTGGACAAACACGTGCTGCTCCCATCCACTCCACAACGAAGCAGATGAACGAAACGGTGAGGCAGGTGTCAAGATTGCTGCTCGCAGAAAACTAGAGCACGAACTTGGCATCCCGCAATCAGAAATTGATGTTAACCGTTTCACATACATGACTCGTATTCTATACCAATCACCATTCGACGCCGAATGGGGAGAGCACGAAGTAGATTACTGCCTAATGTACAAGTTAAACGACGGTGAACAACTCACCATCAAGGCCAACCCTAATGAAATCGGTGATACCAAGTTTGTATCTGCACAAAAGCTCGAAGAGATGATGAACGACAACTCGTTACTTTTCACTCCATGGTTCAAACTCATCGTTCACAGATTTTTATCCAAGTGGTGGACAGCCATGATGAATGGTACTCTTGACGAACACAAAGATGTTAACACTGTCCACAACATGATGAAATAGATAAATTAATCATTTCAAATGTATTTATTCTTTCAAAGTATACATGGCCAAAACGCACGTTTCACGCACGAACTTCGATGTGAAAACGTCACTGTTAACTTTGTAGCATTTCTCGTCGTTGTATAATCGCCATTCAGTATCTACTCTCTTTAATGCCACGTAATGTCCTACGTCGGTATAGTCCACAAGAAGAATGATACATTCAAGTGAGTACTGCTTGTTGTCAAAACTCCGTTCTGCTAGCAAAGTGTACGGGTGTTGTATGTCCAAGATTACTATCGGCCCATAGTTTGATAGTTGGCGTACTTTTTCTTGTCCACAAAACATGCATCTTGGAGAACCGAACTCTCCTGGGTTGGGATATTTTTCGCTTACACTGTAAAGCACGTTGTCTTCAGTACTGTTCACAGGTAGTCTTTTGCACCCACATGTAAGCGAGACGGTGTTTTTGCTTCCAATCTCAACATGCTTTTGTTCCAACTTTACCAGTAATTTGTTCACCTTCAAAAGCACATCAGCAACATTGTCTGCTCCTGCTAGTTTGTCTACGGCGTCATGTGTTAGCTCGTAAATAAACCTAACAGATATAGACTGCCCAGAATTGAATGATTCTAATGCTTGCAGATACATCGAGCGGCGAATCGAATCATCTGTAAACCTGGGATGCAATACTGAGAGTAGCACCATAACCACGTTGACATGGCACAGATAATCTGTTGTTGCTCTAATAAACCCCTGGACAGGCAGAGGTGTTGTTACCAAGTCGCAACCTGTCGCTTCAAATGGTTTCATCCTTGTTTCTTGTGCAGACACGCTTGTTTCTTCTACAAATGAAGGTTGCCGAAGCATGGACCAATGACCTCTAGGTAGCGTCCTGGGTGTTTGTGGTCATCCTTAACTTCTTTCTTGGAGACTGGTAGTCTAACGGTATTTCGCTGATTAGAATTTTCATTTTTGCTATTATGTCGTCGACAAATTCTTCGTTTTTTCTACCTAGTGCAACCAAATATTTATCCGATCTAAACACTACTGCGACTTGACGGGTGTCCTTAATATCCAATATTTCTCGAATTGGCTCTTGGAATTCCTTAACTACCTCGAATGTTTGAGGCTTGAATCGCGGATTTGCAATATTCATGCTGATACCACAGCATAGTACCCCAAATGCTCCTGGATCTACATTTTGGATCTTATAAAAACGCTTTTCAATGTGTTGAAACTGACTGACTGAAGAATTGTCTCCAGGAAGTAGAAGAATTACAGTAGAGTGTGTGTTGATTGTTCTTGCCAATGAATACGAAGGAGTTTCTGAACGCTTCCAATTGTCATCAATCTTGTACATAAGCGGTAAGTACAATTCCTTGTTTATCTCTTTGATAGGATTGGTATCCAAAGCTTTCGACTCCCAATCTCTGAATTCCGACTTGATTTCCTTCACACATAGCTCTGCAGTGGCACGTTTCGAGTAGTCAATGACCAATAGCTTTTGTAGGATGATATTAATAAAAAAGTCAATTTTGTAGGTTTGCAATTGGGGACAGAACTTGTCCTTTGTAAGCAGGGAACGAAGCACACGTTCAAAGTCATTCTGTGAATCTTTCAACGCCTTATAGTCACCTACGCCGGTAGGCTTTTTTGTATTAGGATCGATCTCTATTTTAAGATACTTTTGTATTTGTTCCAACATAGGTTGCACGTTTGTCTTTGAAAGTATGATCGATATGAGTAAGATACCTATACACCACATGTCAGAATATCCACAGCACTTCTTCAAGTATGCAAGCTCAGGAGATATATACAGTTCCGTTCCACCAGTGACATCTTTAAGCTCATCATCTTTGCTAGTATAGACAGTTCCCTCCATTATTACTGATAGTTCCATATCAAAGCATTTGGCAGCGTAAAACCGAACACCAATGTTTGAGTCTTTGATGTCACCATGTACAACCAGTGCTGCATGCATAACATCAACGAATTCCACTAGAGTTATTGCAAGCATCTTGACATCATCCACACTGCGTGTTTCGTCTGGATAAACAGTCGTAAAACTTGGTCCTCTGTATGCCAGTTCTAATGTTCTCACCTTGTCATTACTACCCAAAAGAGTTACCTCGTTTTGCTTATCTAAATTCGCAAACTAATATTAGAAACACAAACAAAGAATTACTTTTTCGTCTATTGCTGTGTAGACTGTTACCTCTTGTAAATAGGCCTCAGCATATTTTTCTTTAAAGACTTTGTAAATCTTTTGAGTCCCGAGCTCAAACTGATTACCATTGCGCACTGGCCGTTTAAGTGCGTACACAGTCGATCTAATGGCCTCTTTCTAAGGATGTTAGCAACGCTGATTGTTTCCTTACTACTATTTCTATTTCAAAACATGGAGGTAGCGCTAGGAAGGAAGGAGCATCGCGAAGATACAAGCCATTCTGTAGTTCCTCGTTGTATTCCGTGTTCACACCAAAATAATGTGCAGAAATGAACTGTGCTTGATCCAACAGAGCCTTTTTCACTTGTATCATGGTACACAGCAGGTCGTCAAGTGTATGCTCATTGGCTGCGATAATGGGAAAAAGAAGCGCTTCTTCAGACGTGCCAGACGCATATCCGTATGGCTGACTTCCTTTCATCTCGTTTATGTGACTTGGTGATTGTCGTGAAATATCTACTGCATAACAGCCAATGCCTGGGCCAAAGAACTTTCTGAACGCTGCGACGTTGGGTCTAAGTGAATAAAAATGTGCTAGAAATGAAGGCAACACAATTATCACTTGGAAACGGAATGCATTAGCAGCAGCCTGTATACCAACGGTAAATGGATAAAATCTGTATTCATTAAATATTTAGGAATAACCTTACTGGACTTTGTCTGTCTTATTAGCATTGATAGCGTGATATAGTTTCAGAGCGTTGACATGATTTTGTATTGATAATTTAAGGCTACGAATGAGTCATGACAAAGTCACTTACATGTCATAGGGTAATTGAGAAATGCTCTCTTTCTTCTCTACTACTAAAAACTCCAGGAATTGTTCTGCAAATGCGAAATTCTGTCGTCAAAAGAGTAATACACACTTACCGGTGTTGATTTGTTTGTATAGGCTTGGAAAAAGCGAGTGTTCTTGTAGGCAACGCTATGGAATCCCACAGATGCATCCTCCTTTAGCTCACACTTTAATGTTTTTGCATACAGCTCTGCTACTTTTTGTTGGTCCTTCTGTTTCGCACTGGTGTCGACCTGGATAGAATCGCCGAAAGATATTTTGCACACGTCCCTATTGTTAATAAGTTATATATTGTACCCTCGTATGCTTAGAGCAGTTTCATATGCTTGTTTTGTTGTTTCTTCTGCCATTTCTATCTTGCTTCCAATATTAAAATAGGCAGAAGCAAGAGGGAGAGTTCGTCGCGTTGGAAAATTTGTGATATCAAGTTTTGGTGAACTACTGGTCCTCAGAACGAAGAAATCAGATCCCCTAAAAATCGCTTCGAAAAGTATCGCGTACCCGCCGTTCTCTCCTCGTGCAGGAGTACGTGTGGTTGTGTTATTTTCTAAATCTATTTGCCGAAGCTGGTACAGAATGTAGTTGTATTGTTGCTCATATGCTGCACGCGTGAAAAGTGTGATCTCTACTTTTTGATTTTCTGGCATGTCTGGATACCTTATTGTTAGTTTGTGTAAAACATGCACATTAGTGGAGGAAAACTGTTGGCTTTCAAAAAAAATAACTGGTATATTTCCAAAATATCTGTTAGCTCTGTCTCCCACTTGTAGTTACCACTATCACTCATCGTTTGTTGGCAGTCGTCACACATCAGTTCAAGCATTTGTAACACAGATACTACCAAATCAGTAAGAGGGTGTAATTTACAAATTCAATCAAACAATAAAAACCAAGCTTCCCTTCTTCTCAGTATGTTTGATCAAGTATTGGCCTCTTACTCCTAGTTGTCCGTCAACAATCGCAGAGCATCATACATGTCAAATCGTCAACTTACGAGCTTGGCTCACAGATCAGTGTAGAAACCGTTTACTGTACACGAATGTACAGAATATCAAGTTTGGCGAAGTGCCGACTCATATTTTTCACAAACTGAGTCAAATGCTCATTTGTACTCTATCGTGAGTACAAGTAATCATTTTTCGATAACAAACTATCAAAATATCACACGTGCGCTGTCTGAACCAATGGCATACTTGAAAACACAAACCATCAGAGTGAACAGATTTGCTGCTCCATAAATCAAGTTTCGTGCCGAGACACTAGCTTGGCGACAGGAGCCAACAGTAACTCGAATTCATTTTTAACGTACTGTATTATTTGACAAGCGCAGGTCGCACCAACTCCACCACGTGCGGTGGGTGCGACAAACAGTTCACCACAAGCAAAAGTGGTGTCAAAAGGTCACACAAGCGTATAACCAACAACATTTTGGCGCTTGTAAGAACCAGGCTTGATAAAAAACACAATTGGGTACCAAATAATGATTATTTGTGCACGTCGTGCACGTACAAAATTTTTCAGGTACAATTTCATAAAAGTATTTAATAATTGTAGCTATGTGGAGCGTGTAACAAGAAGATATTGAAGTTGTTGCAGGAGCAAGTCGTACTAGGTGAAGATGATGCTGTTGTTGCCACTAAAGTGTTTGGAAAACCAGTTTTTGGATCGATTTGTGGTGACTGTGCAGATAAGAAGCGTCAAGAGCAAATAATGCAAAATAGTATGCTTTTGATTGCGATTTACTAACATATAGGACGACCATTGACAAATATTACCAACATACAACAACTAGTACCAATATTGATGTTTTCAATGCCATCTGCGCAAAATATTGCTCATCAACCAAAGTTTATCTTGTCAATAAATCAAATGCCACACAAAAGACAAAAGTGCGCTCAAGTGTTCATACACCACCACGTAAACCACTACTTCCAATGAATCAGAATAGAATTATTGAAATACCAACTACCACGTCATCACAAAGAACTTCTCTAGTTGCTTCTCCAGTACCGTCTCTACGTGTTCCATCACACAAGATTGTACATGATATATCATCTATCAATCTATCCACTCGTGCACCACCATCATCTACGGTTCCATCTCCTGTTGCTTCATCACTATCTACATCTCCAACAGTCATACAAGCATCTACTCCATCAAACGAATATAGACACTTCACTGTTGGAATTAATATTCTAGATCATGATAACACTTGTGTTTTTTATTACAACTCGCTATCTATGCAAGCAATCAAGGAGCAGTGGTGCAAACTAATACCTGCCAACTCAATGGTGGTGTGTCTGCAGATACAATCACAGAAGCTTTTCAAAGTTGGAACAATAACATACCGGTAACACTAGTTACAGACAAAACGCCACTCAACGCAACTATATTTAACGATAAGATTCATGTACTGCTGTTTCTGAGTGGCATTACTCCAACAGCTGTAGCTCCACCAACCACAGCACCAACAACTAATCCACAATGTTTGATAATACATGAAAATCCCATCAGTGGTCAGATTAAGCGAAAGCAAGGTGACAGTGGAGATATGGACACACTAGCACGAAAACAATCACCATTGAAAAAGCTTTGAACAGATGCACATCAAATGGACACACTTCAAAAACAAGAACCTATGGAAGTAAAGCTGAATACAGCGTTAGAGCAGATAAGATTATTAAAGAAACAAAACGCTGCTCTGCAAGCACGCATTCTCATTTTAGAGTTATGTCAAACAGCTCCATTAGAAACACTTGATAACTGCTTGTGCCATGCAGGTAAATTGATGCACACAACACTGCAACAATATATGGATGAACAAGCGTGCTCCACAGACGAGCATATAGAGAATTTGAAAAAGTTTTTGTTTGATCAGTTTTTAAATGATGTGTCTGCTACTGGTATGATTGGATTTGTTTCTGGTTTGACAACATTGACACGTGAAGAGTTGTTACAAGTTAACCAGAACAAAGGTTACAAATGTATTGCTAGTATGTGCTTATCTGTTATGTGCAGACTTGTTCGTCAAAAGTAAGCACTTGTTACTCACTAACTTGATAGATACATTAGTGACGTAGAGTTTGTGTACTCGATATTAATCCAAGCAGTCACTTCAAAATGTTAGTAGCAAGCTTGAAATTGGGTGCTGTGCCACTACTGTTGACAGTCATATTGAAAAGGCTGCACAACACTTTTTGAACAAATTTCAAACAAGGTTAAGAATAATCATTCAAGTATCTTGACGTTTGATAATATGTCCAAAGCAGGTATGATTTGGTGTGATACACTAACGTATGTAGTACGAGCATCACGAATGCATGTAGAAAATGTGTCCAAGTTTGAAGTGCACACAAATACTGCTATTATTACAAATAGTATCAAAGTTATTACAAACAACAGAATGATTGTCAGACTTGCTTTTCTCATTCGATACTATACAACAAAATATATTAAAGCCAGATTATAATAAAATCTTGTTGATGCACAAGACACGTCAAACAAAGTAAGCATTATAATTTTGTACTAATGCATAACTTTATACATGTGATACAAATATTACAGAATGAAAATGTATAACGTATTATCAACACTGCAAATATTTTTATGCGCAAGATATGTTATAGTTTTGTACTAAGCAGTAGTTTTGTTTAGATTGTAATCAAGTGTTTGACAACAAGCGTTGTAAGTGTAATCAATGTGGAAAGCAGTTGTCAAAAGTCGCAGAAGTAGTAAAGTCATATAATAACGTCTTGATGTATAAGAATGTTACCAAAGAATACCGTCACACCAACTACAACCCTAACAGTAATGGTACAGATATAACAGTAACACACAAAAGTAAAAGTCTAATGGATGATTTGAAAGTAATACAAGATCTAAAAGAGACATATCATGCTTATAAGCATAATATGATAACTATAACTGAAGGCCATCCAGGCAATCCAAGCTCAAAAGATGTTGCAGAGGCTGTTTTTCGCAAGAACAAAAATACGCATCTTAAATTAAAATTGGTAAAAGATTTGTAGTTATTACTAATAGTACTAATGGGTGTTTATAGCATTTGATTTGGGAGTATACTCTGTTGCATTACCAATAATCAAAGATAATCGTAAGTTGGATGAGTTTTATATACCAATGATTGATAAGTATTAATTTATTATTAATTAAAAATAGGTGGACTACACAAGGAGCATAAGATGTGCGATACATTTATTAAAAAAGTAACATATCTTTTTGGTGAGTTTTACACTACAATACATCACTGTTCGCCAACAGACTTTCATTAAGTTGGTGACACTACTAGATAGATGGTTGATGCAGTATACTGCTCGCTATTAGCTAGTTATCAACTAAATAAGAAGATATGTTCTAGCTATGAGGTGTTGGATGCTGGATCAAAAAAGAAAACAAAGATGACAAGTTTTTAAATCTTTGCTGGTATATGATAAACACGTTTGGTTTAGCTATACAGTTATACCATCATGGAACACAACACAGTATAAGAGCAGAAATTACTGCTGCTCGCTGTTAATTTTATCCTTTGTATATGATGGGAGGTAAGATTATTAAAACATTTTAACAATTTAGGAAATCCAAAGTATGCAATGGCATGCTTGTACGAGTTGTGTTTAGAAGAGTGTATAAAATTGTCACTCAAAGCAGAATTTTACAAGAATCGATCTTTTTTGCTAAGTGGTTTGGCTCACCAACATCAAGCATCTGATGCGTTACAAGAGGAGTGTGTACGAGACGCCAAGCATTTCCTACCGACTAACAAAGGACTATCAGCAGAATCACTCAAGCTTGCCTGTCTATCAGCAACAGGTATGTATCCCTTACTGAACAACTTTAATCAAAACGTTCTTGGCAAGAAATATGACCAAGTACATGACTGAGAAGAGAAGAAATATTTGTTTGAAGTAGGGATGTTTGTGAAAAGCGCACTTCAAGCTGAAACATTCACACCAACGGAGCGAAGCACATACGATGGCATGTCTGGAGATGAAATTTCGAGCGAAATGAATGACTTGGAAGAGACACTTACGCAACGTACACAAGATTATGTTAAGAAATACTTGGAGACAGAAGCGATAGATTTCCATCAAAAACTTCAACATATTTAACTTGTGGCGAATGCAGCAGATATTCCAAACAAGAAGAAACGAAAGTTGCGAAAGAGAAAGCCAATTGTTGCAACCAAAGACAGAAGTAAAGCCAAACAAGCAACGGCATCACAAGATGATGATGATGATGACGATGAAGAAGAAGATATGGACGAGTATGACACTGAAAAAGATGACTTTACAGAAATCAACTCACAAAGAGAAGCAGAAGTTGTCACAAGTTGAAATCGTAGAGTCACCAGGAATTCTAAATATGATCAGGATTATGTAAAATAATGTATACTTACCAACTAACACCAATGTTTTATCATGCTTTGAGGCTAGTTGAGCGCTTTGATGAACGTCGAATAGCATCTAGGGCAAGTAGCTGATAATCTTCTCGACAACCGTATTGTAAACCTCAAAAATATATTTGGTAACTTAGGGAACTGGTTTGCGTTGACTACTGCTAGAACGGAGAAAAAAGAGATCCTCACAAAACGGATTTTTTTAAGCAGAACAGGTGCATAAACGACTGCACTGTTGGGATCAAAGCTAAAAAGAGTTAGTTCTTTGAAGCTCTTGAGTATTCCCACTAGAGCTTGAAGTGTAATCAACTAATCTAACTGTGTCTAACAAATAAAAAACCCGTTGTTTTGAAGCTACAGGATGTGCAATGTACATAATGTAGCAAAAAAAGCTTATAAAAGTGTGTTTGTGTTAACGGAGCAATTACAATGTTTAGCTAGTTTTACCAAAACGCTAGCTAACACCAAAAATGCTCTATTATTGAGCTATGAAAGGTATTGTATTGCTAACGAACGTTTTTATGCATCATTGTCAGACAATCTTGCAAAAATGGCACAGAGTATACTTCAAGAACAATGGGGAAACAAAGGTTTGGAACTTGAAAACTGACTCTGTTAAAATAACAACAAATTCCACTATGGAACTTTTAGACGAGGAATTTGGGATCATGATATTGATGGAAAACCAGAGAAGCAGCATTTGGTTTATTTTTTAGCGTACAATATGGGCGAAACTGTAGATATGTACGTTGGTGAAACTGGTGACATGAAGTGTAGAGTAAAGGAGCACCGATATAGCACAGAAATGTGTAATGTGAAGTATCTCATGCTAGCTGCAAGAGAGAAAGGCATCAAAGAGATCTTAATCTTTGTTGCAGCAGCCTACGACACAAGAGATGAAAGAATGTTAGAGCAAAGAGATTGTATTGTCCAAGCAGTGTTTGCAAGTAGTAACGAGAGATTTCGAGTCACCAACAGGGATGTCTAAAGTAAATCTGGACATATCAAGCTAGTTTGTAACTTGTAATAAATAAACCTATCAACGTCATGGACTTACAACAACGACTTGGTGTTGAGATTTGCTGCACCAACATACACTTCTGGCAACAGGTCTCTAATTTCTTCATTTGCTGGCAAAGGCTCATCTACAACTTGCTCTTTTATATTAAATACACACTTTTAAATAATATTTTATTTATTTAATTGCTTAATTACGACATAAAAGTTCTTAAAATCCAATAAGAATGCCACTGTTTAACATAGTATAGAGAAAAGGGTACTTAACCAGAAATTTGTCATTTTGTGTATGTTAGTACAAGTAGTTTCTTAAATACTGCAAAAATCTCAAGATCTTTAAATTAACATTATAGGATAATTTTCATATAATTCACTAATATTGACAAAACTCAATAAAAAATGTATATATAGCTGATTAAGCAAAGATAGACAGTATTTAAGGCATCTGACGCTAGAAAGCTACTTATTAAAAATTGTTTGATGGTCATAAGAACTAATTTATATTAGATTTCAAGTATGTGATTTTATTTCTTACATTCTAACAAACATATAAACTTAAAAAAAGTTAAAATTGCTTTTTAGCTTTTTAATACTTTTTATAAGACATCAAAGTGATAAGTGAAATTTTTCAAAACAGCTACTCTTTTTACATTTTTATTTATGTATCTTCTCTTTCTTTGCAGTTGGTAATATGAGCAATTTTGTTGGTATTAACTCAAGACGCTTTATAAGTTATTAATATATAAAACAAAAAGTAAAAATTGTATGATATAGTTGAAATTAACTAGTATTAACTAATAGAATTAATATTTTTCAATATAGCATTAAATATTAAATAGGTTAAATATTAATACTTACACTTGTTAATAATTCTTAAAGCTATAAAGACTTATTGTAATACTATAGAGTAATATTAATAAAAAGTAGTTTTGTGTATATACTGGTAAAAGGACTATATTTATTAATAAAGATTTATTTTAACACTTTAATATATATATATTGTTATAATTATTGACTTAACAACTATATATTAATTAATAGGTGTATATCTGCTAAAATTTGTGTGTATCTGAATTTTACATACCATTATTCCTTATACAACTTATTTTAGTTTTTATACTAACATTACTTTTGTTATTTATATTCTTTTGTGCGGTAATTTATTGAAAAACAATTTTATTCTTGACATTTATGGCATTATATTAGTTTGCAATGTTATTAACTTTTATATCCGTTAAATAAGTCTGTTTTATACCCATTATCAGAGGAATATGTCAGTGTAACTATTGTTTTCTCAACTTTACTCTTTAAATTAGTTAATGTCACAATTATATTTGTTTTTCTTTTTTTTTAAAGTTGAATCATCAAAGTTAAACTTTTTTTTCTGTCTTACATACTTTGTTTGAATACTAAGATATGTCTTTTTGATATTTTTTAATTATGTTACCACAACATCTTTACTAAAATTATTCTTTTCTTGTTTTTGTCATTGTAACTCTTTTTTGTTATTTTTTACAAGTTATATCAAATCAGAGAAGGCAGATATTAAAGCTACTTTTTCTTTTGTCTAATTCTTTTCTTTGAATTGCTGGTTACACCTTTTTTGTCCTGTTTTATTTTTCTTTTTATTTACACTTTTTTCAACCTATATTGCTATTCTGTTCTTTTTAATATGACTTAAAAACTTACAGAATATGAACAAGTTAATATATTCTAAGATTTGTTAGTACTTTTTATAGTGTTAACCTTATCTTTCACTTAATCTCTTTTTCTTTTGTCAGTTTTTAATGAGCGTACTACAGCAAGTTAACATTTGGCATCGTTAGCATCAATAATATGAATAATCTTTCTGTAAATAAGCTTTTTAGCTAGATTCTCAAAATACTCACTTTTGCTTTTATTTATACTAACCAAGTGAAAAACAGAGAATAATAACTGGATTTTTTTCAACTGGAATAGATTTCCATAATATTTAATAAGCTTTTAAGTATGTAAAGAATAGTTCTGCAAGTTTAGTTCAAAGTTTCTACTCTTTTCTGTAACAGTTGTAGACAATGGCTTTTTTTGATTAAAATTTATATATCTAATATACATATTAACACTTTGTTAGTTAAAGTAATCTATTATTGCTTTAACAATTTCATCAAATAATAAGTTTGCAATTATCTAAAACTTAGATTTAAATTGTGCATTTATAAATTTTGTTAAATTAGTGAAAACTCTTTTTTTATTTACTTATCCTTTTACTTGTTGTTTGATATACACTCTAACAAGTCCTTTTGTTTATTTTTTTAAACTAATTCTGTAGAATCTGTTCTTTTACTTTTTTAATAATATCTTTATATTTCTTAATTATTAAATAAAAATGAAAACTTACTAATATTCATATATTACAGGTAGGTTCTCTTTAATGTAGTGTTTTATTTGATTTACTATTCTTTTACACCATCTAGCTCTAAATAATGGGGCTAATACAAGCTTTTTTTAGTTATTTGTAATACTTAGCTTAATTTTTGTTTAACGTTATCTCTAAAATAATTCAAGTATAAAAAATGCTCAACAGTGTTGCTTGTTACAATATCTTAAGCGATTAACTTATTAAACTTATTTTTTAATGCTTTTTCCAAAACACACAAACTTGTAATATGTGTATATTTCTCTTAATTTTAATCTTATTAATAATATAAGTTATAATAGTAATGTTTATATATACCTCATATAAGTACATAAATCCTACATATAAAAGGCTTGTAAAATCTTAGTTTTCAACTACTACAGCTGTAATATGGTTACAAACAACCTTAAAGGTAGTATCTGTCATCAACATCTTATATCTCATCATAATAAACAATTAACTTGGAGAATCCTATCGCACATATGATCTTATAGTTCAAGTACAACTTTTTGAGTTAGAAGAAACCATAAGTTTAAACAACTTTTAACAAGCAACATTGTAGCAAGTGGCAAGAAGCAACAACAAATCCAAAAAATTTGAAACGACAAACTTAAAGATGCAAATGTTATATTAAACATTGGCAAAATATCCTTACAGTCAAAAAAATAGTTGTTTTATCAGATTAAAATTTGGAAGTTTGCAAGAGAAACAGCGTTTACTTGTTAGTACTGCTCACTAAGAGGAATAGTTCTATTGACCAGTTCAAAAATGCACATAGAACTTGATGAAACTTAAATCTAACATATTTTAAGTCATTTGCAAGCTGTTACTTACTATAATAAAGAATAGTACAAAGCATTTAGTAATTGTTAGTAAAAGGTTCAAAAACTCAAACAAAATGGAAAGAGTAGCATGATTTGTATATGTGGGCAGTTGTACTGCCTTTGACAAATGAAGCTATTTAAAAACTGAGTTAATACAAAAACTACTTCAACATTAATATTCTACTTTAACAATCAAATAAATGGATAATTTGATAACACCCACTCTGTTAACACAACCAGAAGAATCAATAATGCTTAGTTTTATGTTTTAAACATTAGATCTATTCTATTATTGCTTGTTAAGCAATATGGCTGCAACTTTAACACCTTTTAAACTTGAAGCAATTAAGAACTATAATGTCATAAAAGAACTTAAATTAATCAAAAAACAAAATCTAAAAGTATAAAAGTTGACATAAATTCAAACTTTGATACAATTGTTAAAAATTGGAGATAGTTATTATATTAGTATGTAACAATTAATAGTAATTACTTGTTGTAATTATTTGTAACAAGTTGTCAATGTCAAACAGTTTTACAAAAAGGCTGCAGTCGCTACTGCCACTTTAACTTTATACATCAGACGATTTTATAACAAAATATGTGGTTTAACTTCCACTAATAAGCAAAGAATACCCAAATTACAAGCCATCCTATTTTGCACTACATTTCACTAGAAAACAAATACATTCTGCTTTTATAAAAGCAATATTTATGCAACTTTGGGACTTAAAATATATCTTTGATACATTTTCAGACGATAAATGTTATTATTCTACTGGATTTTATATGTTTTAGGCATTTTCACTAAAAAATACTAGTGCCAGAAAAGATTACTTTAAAAGATGGATAAATAACTCATCTAATCACTCGGCAAACTTTTTAACAACCTATTTTGATCATAAAGAACACAAAGATAGTACTAATAAGTATTATAAGTTTAAAAAAATTGAATACAAATGGAAACACAAGCAAAACAACTAATATCCTGCAATTATGATTTATATGCAACGAAAAGATGGCCCATATGCACCTTTGTCCCAATTAAAAGCTTATAAAAACGCCAAAGACAAAAATTCCACTTTTGTTAGATTTTTACAAGATTAATTACACAACTTGCGACAAAAAGTAGAGTCATCCAAAGAAAAACCAAAGATATTACACTGCATTCTTAAGAATGCTGGAGTAATGGTCAGAAATATCAAACAAATTAAGAACATCTAACAAGAAAATCGGAACAAAACTACATCACCAGAGAACATTGCTCGTTTAGCAGTATTAAAAAAAGACTTTGTTATTCAAAACATTTCAGCAACACAAAACAAGACATTTGCTCTAATTGCTCCAAATGTTATTTAAATTATGAAGAAAACAAGAATATTGTATACAGACACATAAATAAATTAAAATTCTAACAAATATATCCAAATTTCATTAGTAACATGCATATGTGTAGCTTGTTCATTTGCACATATCTGTTGTAAAGGTAAATGCAATAAAGCAATATGACTACAAGTATGCCACATACTTCACATCTGTAAGAATTACTTTCTTTTAGTTGTTTTGTCAAAGGTAAAATCCCATAACTGTACTTTTTAACACAGAAAAATCAACTTTTATTATTTTTAAACTTATTATATAAGTGAATACCAATATATGCGCTATATTCACTATTAGCACTCTATTGTAGACTTAATTTAGTTATTAATAATACAAGGATATATAGAACAGTAAGGGATAAAAATGTATTTACATATCTTTTTATACAAAAACAATTAGATAATAACTTTCACAGATAAGATATGTTTTATTAACAACTAAAAAAGTATATTAAATGGCTGCTGAGTGTGTAACAGTTAAATATTACACCCATTTGACTATAATAGCAAAGAAAAACTTTTTTATGTATAGTGCTAACCAAGTAAAAGTATTTTTTGTTGAAGAAGTTGAATGAAAAGATAGCATATTGAGGGATTGTAATATACTTTAAGCCAACAACTGTGTTAAAAGATTATATGTTAGCACTATATAGAAATCTGAAAAATTCAATAACTAATTACAGTCAAACAAGCAAAGTAAAGCTAAAAACTCTAAAAAAAGGAATAGCTACAAGCAAATATGGAAAGGTAATAGCAAATATAAAAGAAATAAGAGGAGCAACCTGCAAAAACGCTAATTAACTTTCAGTCATACAATACCAGCAGAAAAACTTATAAAAGGCGTTTAAAAACACTTATATTCTAGCATTGCAATAAAGTGATGCTATTCATAATATCTGTCAAAGGGGCATAATAAAAAAATTTGAGGGGCATAATTAATTTTATAAGCAATACAACACGATTTGAGCTATTATATGGAACCTTATTCTTACATATTTTATAGAATTTTTATAATTTTTTGTTTTTAACACATTAATGTCTAATATAGATATTAATATCTAAATTTTGGACATTACTATCTACTTTTTCCCAGTATTGTTTATAAAAATAATAAACTAAAGAAAATGAGTTAAATAAATTTATTGTTTAAGCTTTTTTGTTTCAACTATTTCTACTTCCTCTTTTGCCTTTCTTTTCTTGTTTTGTTTTTGTTTAACTTTATTTAACTTGTGTCTACTTCGTGTATCAGTTAATTATTTCAAAATTTGTTTAATTGTTAGCTTTTTGAGGCAATATTGCATTAATTGTGAATAATTATTCTTTGTTGCTGATATTACAACAATACAGCTATAAATTTGTAGTAATTCAAAATTTTAAAATATTAAAAGAGCATTAAATTAACTTACACTACATAAACAGCATAACTCATTCCAATTATTCTTTTTATACACTTTAAACTTTATGTTATTGTATGAAATAATGGCTTTTTGTTTTGTATCATCAAATTCTATAAAACCTAGTGTTTTAAGAATAATTTTTATTGTTTGATCCAATATAGTTGCCTCTAATTGTATAATGCCACACAACACGGCTAATGGCTTTGGATAATTAATTTGTTGCACTTGTTGGCTATACTTCTTGCTCTATTTCAAAAATTAAATTTTTTATGCAATGGTTTTCAATAACACCAATATTAATTTGATCATTTGGTCACATTACATTGATGTAACTTTTAAATTCAACGTTTTGTTACTATTTTGTCTTGTATATCCCTCAAAAAACTCTATTAGTTGATTTTACATTTTTTGAATTAGTAATATAGTTAATATGTGGTATGATGTTGCTTAGTCAACTTGTATTTCACTTTTTAATACCGAATTGAATAACTTGCTAAGGTTATTTGTTTGTTTATCTAATCTTATTTCTGTTAGTATTTGTTTGTCTAATGTACAATACTCTTTTAATACTAAAAACTTATACTTCTTTATGTATTTGCAAAATATTGCTTCTTTTGTAACTTTCAAAATTTATGTACTAAAAATTAAATAAAAGCAAAATATAGTACCATTTGGTAATATACTCTTGCTTATACTTGATTAAATATTCTTTTGTACAATTAAAAAGTGGTAGTAACTTTTTAAATTGTTTCAATGCACATTTAGAAAGTATTGGCTTTTTTGTAGAGTTCTTGCACGTTTGTATGATTTTATTAATCTTTTCAACATTAGTTTTAACTTTGTATCTCAAATAGTCTTTAATGTTTTGCTTAATGTGTTTCATACATAATAAATGTTTTAATCTTGGAAATATAGTTTTCTATGCAAGAATAATAAATAACTCTCCGTTATGAATAATAGTATACTTGTGTTGTTTGTTTTTATCAATATTTAATTTACCAGCCAATAATGACAACAATAACTGATAGGTATGTGTTTTTTGATTCTAAAATGTTAAAATAAATTGATTAATCTTACAGTATGAAGATATAAAAATGCGTTTTGCAATCTTCTCTTCTCAAAATTAGCATCTATAAACACTACAACTGTTGCAAAGCTGTCAAACACATTAAACTTATGGAAGACCTACACAAAGAATACAACCATATAAATATAATGTACTTGTTAGTTATAATTTCATTATAAATGTAAGTATTATAAGTAATAAATATTTTATTTATCCTGTCTTAAAAGAAGTCTAATTTTTCTTTTTTTCTTTGCATTATCCTCTTTGCTTTTAATATGTCTTTTGTTTGTTTTTTAAGATTAAATTAAGCTTTTGTCTCTTCTTTATCAAACTCTTTCAACGCTTTAAATGTATGATTTTCAAATACTTTTAATATACATTATTGTAATATTATTAAATATCTTTAAAGTTAATAATATAAAAAAGCCTTATATTTTAAATATCAACCAGACTAGAATGCTATATTGCTTTATCTTAAGTTTAATAGCATAATACTGCTCTTGCGAACTCTGCTTCTTCATTGATTATAGCTTGCAAAGTAGAAATTTATGTAAGTAAGAAATATAAAGCTTACTTTCTTCTTTAAATATATAATGCTTGTATTTACATTACTTTCTTTTACTGATTGTACAGTTAATTGTAATGATTCAATTGTTTTATTTCTCTCTTATAATAATATTTTTGTTGCTATAATAGTTTGTTGCTATTATCATGTTAGTATTTTTGTAAATATATTACAGTACATATCTCTAAGTTAAGCGTTTGTATCTTTCTATTTAGCTTTTTTACTTTATTGTTTAGGTTAACAACTATATTTGAATGCTTTTCATCCTTTTATATTATAAAATTTAAGTAACTTATATTATTATCTTTCTTTTAATATAACTAATATTAGTAATATAAATATACTTTGCTTATAATATGGATTTTTATATCTTGTTCTATAGAGAGAAACTTCAATTTTGCATTTTTTACTTTAAGCATTTCTAATTTTGTAGTCTAATAAAATTAGTATGTATGGATTGAAGTATATTCTTTTTAAGCTTTTTTACTTCTTTTTTTAAACTTTTAATTTTAAGTTTAAATTTATTCTTTTCTTTTTCAATTTTTTTGCATAAGATTTTCAATCTCACATTTATTTTAAATAGAGTTTACCTAATAATTAATATATGAATTAAAGTACTTTTGTAATTTGCTGCTTCTTACTCTCTTTTACTTTTTGCAACTTTTTAGTTTATCAGTAAGTTCAGTTTTTTCCTTTATTCTTTTAACTATTATTTTGTTAATATTATTTCTATAAATATTATATTATATCTGTTTTTAATTAAAATCACTTTTGTTGTACTTTTTGTTTTTAAAGTTAGTTATTATTGTATTAATATATCAGTTTGCTTTTAAATGCTTCTAAATTTTCCTTCTTTTTTCTTAAATTTTCTCTATCAACTTCACTTGGTTTTTTTTTAGACATCAACATTTTGTATAATAACGCTTTATTATTACACTTTTTGATTTGGTTTTGTAAGTAGTGTTTTATTTTTTGATTATATAATGCTGCAGCTGCAAGCAAATCGTAGTGGCTCTTTATTTTAATAAGGTATATAGTTAGCAGGTCAGTAGTTGTCTCATTATTATAAACATTTAACGCAGCTTTAGTCATATGTGGTTCATTTTTGTCAAATATAACCAAGTAAAATCTCTCTTTTGAAAATTTCTTGTGTAATACATATCTCTTGTGTATTCGCTTCTTTGTTTTTTTATAGCCTTTAAATATTCTTTTATGCTTTTGTACACTTCTTTTTAGCCACTTAAATTTATCTTTATTAAAAATAAGAGATCTTTTAAAGAAAGTTTTTTTTTATTTTATATGTGTGGCAACTGTGTCATAGTCTGCATTTTATCAGCGTTGTAAAGCGCAACTAAAGCCATATCATAGTAAAAACAATTTCTGTTATGTGAAAGATCAATAATAAATTGATTTTTTTCATGAAAATAGTTGTTATTAAATGCACATAGCTTCTTAAATCGCTTGGCAAGGTCCACAATTAATCTGATTTCCTCCTTCTTTATTGAATTTTTCTTAATCTTTCTTTTTTTGCGTTTAATAATTTTTGTTTTGGGCATTTTGCTTTTGTTTATGAAGAAAAGTTCAAAGCTTACAATATATAAATAAGCTAACTTGTGATATATTATAATGTTTTATTAGTATTATAAGTTATATATATTACTTATAATATTTTTATAATTAATATGTAACTTTATTTAATCATTGTGATTTTTGGTCTATTGTTCACATAAGGTGTTATGCAAATTTTAAGCCATGTACTTGGTATAACACTGTACAAAAAATGTAAACATGCTTTTTGTACTATTTTTGCAGATGGATATTGGATAAAAAGTTCATATTAAATGCAGCAGCACTAAAAATCCCTGCTGACGTTTTTAAACCTAGTAATAATACTATTAGTAATGTTATATTCATGGCTTTATGTTCATTACATGCACTTCTGGGTATAGGAATAATTGTATCCTTGTTGTTATAATAAAAGTCTGTCTTATTTAATGAATATCTATTAGTAAAGTCTAGTTTATCCAATATAAATACTTTGTTTATCTTTGTATCACAGTAAAATAAAGCCATATTATTATTGTTTAAATCATTAAAACATATAATTGTATTAAACCAATGGTAATAACGCTTATTGTGTCTGTATGCGCCTTAAAGATACTTTCATGATATAACTTATGATGCTCAGTAGAAAAACGCTTTATGTCATCAATCTCTTTCATGTTATACTTTTTGTGTATCATACGCACCAATATATTCAATATACTATTTCTTGTCTTAATATTAGTTATTACAACAATTTTGCATCAGATAGAAGTATATTCTACAACAATCTTTATTATATTTGGTTATTATATTAACAACTGCTTTTTCAACTTTTAATATTGATGAAAGAAATTCAAAAGTTATAAGAAAAGTAGTAAGAAGTACTTCTAAAATTTAAATTTTAAATTAGTTAATTCTTATAAACATCATACTGCTATTAGTTGCTTTTTTTTATTTAAAAGTTTAATTAATTTATATAAGTATTTATTACAACAACATTTACAGATACTTAACTGTAAATATTTTGAACTTGTGTTATAAAGTATATAATAGTAATAATAGTAACATAAATTTAATCACTTTTATTTAAAGTTATCTTACCTTTGCAAAACTTTCTTTATATAGACTTTAAGACTGTTTACATATTTTACTTTTGCTTAAAATAGCTTTATAATGCTGCATTATATACTAATATGCTTCTTGTACTAGCTTGCTGTTGTAAATACCAGCATTATCTGTCAGTACACTATTAGTTAATAAAATATTATCATTCAAATCAATTTTCTTGTTATAATATATACTATTATGTTAATAATTATCAATATTTTATATTAAAATTATTACTATTGCAGGAATGGCAGATATAATACCAGTAAGTGTGGTTAAATTCTTCATTTTGCAATGGTTTTAGCTTTTGTCAATACTAAGGCCTCAAACTTTATAACTTTGAAACTAGAAATAAAATAGTTAATATAATGTTTTAAGTTTCTTTAAATGTATGTATGTAATAGCTTGGTTGCTTTAATAGCCTGATTATTGTTTTAAAATATCTTAATATCCTCTATTAGTTTTTTTTGCACCTTAAAAAACTTTTTTATAAAGTACATAATACAACCAGTTAACTTAAAACAGTGATTATTAACATTTTAAATGCTTGTAAAATTGAAATCAGTTATTTTTATTATTTTTATGAGTTTTTCATTTGCATCAGATTGTAGAGTGAAAACAGTAGCTTGAATTCCTTTTTATAAGGAATTTATCTATAATCAATTAACTTACATTAATTATATACCTATATAAATGTAAGTTATATTATATATATTAGTTACATACCTGCACTTTTAAAGTAATATTCTTTTTATGTATTTTTTTGTACTTTTATTTTCAATTAACTTTGTTCATGTCTGTAACATTATTAAAAGCTATTGTTGATTCTAATTTTAATATCTTTTTTTTTAACTCTGCTTTCTCTTTTTTAAACTTCTTTGAAGTTTAAAATTTAGACAATATTTATAAATATACTAATGTTAAATTATATATTACTGTAATATTTTTTAGTTCTGCAATAATAAGGCTAAATGCTCCGCTTTTTAAATATAAATGAGAAACATATAGTGGCATATCTTCTTCTGTCACCTTATTAAGTTTATGCAATGGAAGTACACATTTTTTCTTCATATTATACTTGCTAACAATAATAGTTCTATTCAACATAGTTGTAATAAGCTATATATCTTTAATGTCAAACACATAGTCTTTTAGTAGCTTTGAAAGGTTTTTATCTACTTAGTATTTAATATAATTGTTGCGTAGTAATTTGTATTGTGATGCATTTAAACATATGTCCACAATCAAAGTAATAAAAAGTAAAAACTATTTTTTGCTGCTTATTGTGACTATTTATTTGCCAATATTTGTTAATGCTTTCTCAAATTCTTCTTTTGTTTGTTAATTGTTCATAGTTATTTTGTTTGTGAGTTATACTTACAACTAATCATAATATAGCTGTTACAACATTTAATTTTTATTAGTATTAATATTTGATATAAAAGAAATATAAGTTATACAACTAATCATATTTATAAACTTTTTTAATAAATAGGCTTATTATCACTTATTTCATCTTTACTTAAAGTTTTTCTTTTTTTGCTTGCGGAATTTTTTGAGATTTAATCATTATTTAAATTTATTTTTAAAAATATGACTTATATTTGCTTTCTTTTATTATTTATTATATTTTTAATAATACATATATCACCATGGAGTATTTTTCTTACTTTTTGAAAGTAATAGTGCCTTATAACATATTTATAGAAGTTATTTTTTAACAATTTAAAGTAATAATCTTTTTTCTAATATCATTATATATTTTTAGTTATATTACTTTTATAGTATTATATACTATCTAAAAGTTATATATATTATTTATATCAATATTTAATAAGTTTTAGTTGTGTTATGATTTAATTTAATTGTTTTAAACCTAGTTTTAAAAGTATATTTTTATTATCTTTATTAATTTCTAAAATTTTCATATAATATTGCAAATAACACATATTATAGTAGATGCACTTATTTTACAATTTTTTATTTTTTATAAAATTTTAAATTTTTTATACTTTGTTAATATCAGTTAAATTTAAAATAAATAATTTTAAGATATGTTTATACTTTTTAAAAATTATATATAAAATTTTAAAAAGTTATTAAGTATTATAACACATTATTAATAACTTTGTCAAAATAGTTCAAACTAAATAAAAGCAAATTATCAACAAAGATGTTTGAACCCTAGGCACAGATATATACTATAACTAATACCAAACATTTAAAATGGACCACCTTATAAGCAACAAAAAAATACAAAAAAAGATTAAAATTTATTTTGCTTAAGTATACCAACAAGATTACCGCAAAAACACATTTAAGAAAACCTAACAGACTTATCTAAAACATTACCATTAACTATTAAATATTAAGATCTTTAATTAATAGAGGACAAATTGTCTAGGTGCACGTCTTCAAGTGTTATGTGTAAAGTGCGCACTCTTAAGGGATATATTATTAAAATGTTTAATCTTCATTGAAATGTTTTTTAGTAATTAAAATGATTATCGACCAACATTATAATCAGGATCACTTGTTTGCATATGGTACATTAAAAATTGTATTCCGCCTAAACTATCTCCACATCTTTAATGTACCATCAATGCTGTAAGAAGCCAACATGCTCTTGCTGGTGTGATGAATGAGACCAAGTACATCTTTGGCATGTATTTGTTCTCCACTTCTATGCTGGATTCTTCCACTGTTTGTATCAAAGCAGAACAACTCTTTCTTTTCATCAACAAAGTAGGCAAAATCACCTGTTGGTGATACAGCACATGTAGTAAAGTTAACTGGTACTACGTTTGCTCCCTCTCCTGTTACAGAGTCAACTGATGAAAACGTTTGAACCACTTGTCCAGCAAGATCAATCAAGTAACCCTTGTTCGACGCATTACACACAAGTAACAATGATTCTTTCCCTCTTGTCACTGGTATGACTCTATGTACTGTAATTTCAGTAATCAATTGCGTATGAACAGATGCACCACCTCCTGGCATGATCACTCGAGTACACTCCATTGATTTGATATTCCACACTCGAACAGAACCATCACTCGCACCACTTACTGGTACCAAACTACCATTTCCATCACGAGCAAACGCAACAGTGTTGACAAAACTTGTATGACCATTAAACTGCTTTAACAATTTTCCAGTGTTCAAACCATGTATTCTCACTGATCCGTCTAACCCTCCACTTAGAATCATATTCACAGAACTTGGATCAGTAATACTATGAGGTCCAAAACATACACTTGAAACTGATTTTTGATGTGCATGAGTTATACTTCTAACACAATCTCCAGTAGCTAGTAACCATACTTTGATATGACCGTTACGTGAACCTGATACGACCATGACTTTTTCGAAACCTTCGTGATCGTGACCAAATGCGATACTCATGACTGAATCACCTTCATCGTGCATCATAACTTCATCGTTTTCTTGATACTTGAGTTCTGTTTTGTTTAATTTACCAGTTTCTGTGTCCCATCTAGAATGTTAAAATAGGATATAAACATACACTTCGATGAAGCCATCTACGCTACCAGTGATAATGTACTTGCCGTTATGGGGTGAGAAACATGCACTGGTTGGATACGACTTGGAACCAAATTTGATTGTTCGATGAAGATCCGAAGTGACCAACGAACCTGCCCCAGAAAGTGAACTGTCGCCCTTTTTGACACCAAAGATGTCTACTGGTTCAGCATTTGGATCGTTTCGTTTTTCTTGAGCTTGGAATTTGAGCGCTTGTCCTATCAGAACTAGTAACCGTGACGATGGCACTACGCGAACTTCTTTCTGTAGTGACTGTGCTAATAACGCTCTTCTTTGTTCTCTATCAGTTCCTTGATATGCGATAACTTCATCAAATTCATTTTTAGTAGTAGTTGTGGTTGTGATGTGTTGCAAACGATGATATCTTTCCGGTTCATGAAGTTTCATCTGCTGTAGACACTCGGTATGCGTTAAAAGTTGTTGCGCGACGTCATATTCCAATAATTCGTTCATTTCTAACACGATCTAAATTGTTATACTGTTGCAACAGTGCGTACTTGTTCATAAAGATCTATTAATTTGTTTTGTGGTAGTTGTATGGTAGAAACAGTTTTTAACACGGCATCCCACTTCCCATTAAATATATCAGATAAAAAAGCTTGCATATCGTCAACGATGTTTAAAGATATTTGTGTTTCTTCTTGTAGTGTTTGTAAGGTCCGTGTTAATGCATGCTCTTTGCAAAACTGTTGTATCAAACGAACAACGCTACATGTTAGTTGTACTTGTGGACACATACTCGCTAGAGTCGATAGATACTTCGTTCATTGTTGTGGCTGAATCTTTTTGTAACACAAGACATACAAATTGTACTTTGAACTTTAATCTTTAATTTAAGCTTTGAATACTCGTTCGCAGTCATCTTTAGTGCAGCACAATACCCTCCCATCAAGTCTAGATGGACACAATTCTTGTCGTATGCGTTTCTTATCATGTCCAAATACTCTATACCGTTAAATAGGCACAGAGTGTATACAGCTTCAGCAACTAAATCTGGAATTACACCAAAAAACTTCAGGATCTACAAATCTCCTAGTATTTTGATTGTGGTGCAACCTGTTGCACAAAACTAACTCGTTTCTATGAGGTTTGGATTTGTCAATGGGTATTTTCTTATGCCAGTTACTGGGTCACGTTTTTCTGTTTTTTCATGTTGGTCTTTACCTTTTATTGCAGTTGGCCAATTTGTAATTATTTACAACGCTGTTTTGTAACTTATAGAGCGACATTGACAGTTTTAAGAGCTCATTTGATTTTTCTAACGTTCCCACAAAAGCGATAACATCACTGCCATAACTATGAACATCACACGTAGGCTTGTATCCAAGAGTATGTTTAATTTTAGGTCTAAGTCTGACATAGACAGAGAAGCAACGCTACCAGCAAGACGGCTACGATTTGGACTTGACATGTACGTTTATTCCAACTCGTATTTAACACAAATAGATGTCACACCAAGAATCGTGGCAATGGGTTTTCCATCTAGCAGTGTAGAAGGATTATACAGAAATAACCAACAAGATGTTGTTCGTTTTTTGGAATCCAGACACAAATCAGTTTACAAAGTGTACAACTTGTGCAGCGAGAAGGCATACGATCCAACAATCTTTGACAACCGTGTAGAGCGTTTCCCATTCAATGACCACAACCCATGTCCTTTCGAAATGATTATGGGATTCTGCAGAAGTGTAGAAGAATGGATGAACCAAAATCCATCCAACGTTGCTGCAATTCATTGCAAAGCAGGAAAGGGACGCACTGGATTAATGATTTGTTGCTACATGGTCTATTCTGGCATGCACAAAACAGCAGACGCATCACTAGAGTATTACGCTAGAAGAAGAACAAAAGATTCACAAGGTGTAACAATTCCAAGTCAGATTCGTTATGTCAAATATTTTGGTGATTCCATGTCGCGTGCAGGTGCACCTCCATTCCCAAGACAAGCCTTGTATATTGACAAAGTTGTCATTCACAATCCACCAAAAGGTTTCGGACCCATTTTATACAAAATCAAGGACAAACATGATTCTGATGTTTTGTTGTACAAACAAACAGACGAACAAAAAGTTGTTGACAAAAAGCTGGAACTTCCAACAGTGCAAAAAGTTGTCTACTTGGACGATTTAAAGTTCATTTTCAAGGAAAAGAAGGCATTATCACCAACGCAAAAAGATTTGTTCCATTTCTGGATCAACACTTGCTTTATAAGCGATAATCGTGTCATTATTCAAAAATTGGATATTGATCGTTTACACAGAGACTACAAGCACAAAGATTATCCAAAAGATTTTGCAATTGAGATTAAATTCTCACCTGCTCCGTATCCAGAAACTAGTATGCCAGTTACTCCTTCGGAAACTGGATTCAAGGTTAGAGATGCTGAAGATCATCTTAGCGAGCACTCTGATCGTGATAGTGATGAATTTACTGAACAACCAGAAGATGTGATAGGAGATTTGGAAAAGGAGTACAGCAAGACTAAAATAAAGTAATTGGTTTACTGCTCATGTATACGATTGTGCGTTCATTAATGTCCTAAAAATGAATTTCTCGATTCTAGTCAAATTCATCATCATCGTCATCGTTTTGTTTTTTGCTTTCTGGTATCTTTGGTTCAGGTTCCTTAAATATATTTCTAGCAAATGGGTTTGCTGTTCTACCAGTTGTACTGTTTCCCTT
>JAESGV010000239.1_pt1 | contig 26599 bp, 17 predicted proteins | sample 9269781 | NCBI WGS metagenome assembly JAESGV01 (sample SAMN15741586, study PRJNA653496) | algae metagenome | isolation source: Tildeniella torsiva UHER 1998/13D and co-occurring heterotrophs from... | place: Slovakia: Slovak Paradise National Park, Hrabusice, Kosice Region | collected 2000-01-01
TAGATTTGGATAGTGTTCAACTGACCATTCTAATGTGGATATCTGTAGTTCAGCAATAACATCAAAATTAGCTAAAAGTTTCCCTGAGCGAGCGCTTACAATAGCTCATTGCATAGCAAAGATCACGTTGCCATCAACATTGAATAGCAAGGCATTAAGATGTTGGATCACGAATATCATCTGCCAAACTCATTGCGCGAACAGGCTGAATTTAACTGGGACAAATAATTATCACTACCATAGATATTAGATCTCGCCGACGCAAAGAGTCACAAATATTCATTTATTCTCAATACGTCTCAGGCATTAGGTACTTCTTTAAGCTCTTTTGGTTGCACCTTGGCAGAAATATTTTTTAGCATCGCCAAATGATTTGGTGGTAGTTGCACTGAGCCGTATAGTTCAAATTTGGTAACGCATAAATGATTTGTGGTACCATCGGTAATACCATAGTTAAAGATTCTAAAATGTTTGAAATATCTATCACATTCTAATGTAAAATCGTGTACTTGGTTGCCTAAAGTAAATGAGGCATCTCGTTCGTGTTTTCGAATCACTACCCAGTTTTTTCCATCAAAAGAGCCTTCTAATTGCCAGTTTCTGACGTACGCCCAACCTTGGTCGCGCAATGTACTAATGGAATAGCGTGTAGGACGTATTAACATACTGCATGGTTCTAAATTGACTGCAAACCAACTATTTGGTTCATCTTTTGTGTGAATGTACGCAGCTTCTTCGTCTATAAAATGTTCTACGTCGTGTATTGCCTGCCCTGTCTTTACCAAACTAGATGAAGTACAAATCACGTGTCCTTGTACAGCAGGGTTTATGTAATTTGAAGTTCTTTCTAGTGTTCCTAACCAGTAAAAGATTCCCTGTTTTTCTTCGTTGTACTGTATTTCGAGAATGAGATTTCGCATGCATTTCTTAAGCGAGTCGATGAGAGATAGATTAAATACAGCGCCTGTATTGTGAGGTACAAAGATAGTCACGTCTTCAAACGAGAGCATTTTGAACAAGTTGTCTAACGTTACAAGAAAAGTTCCCGAAAGTTCTTCACAAAATGTAAGAAATTGTACTTCGATGCACAGGTGATGACGCGGATGCTGCGACGTATAAAAATGTACGGACTGAGCTGTAGTTTACAGCTTTGAATTATTACCATAAATATTTCAGTGCGGCTATTCTATCAAATCACTTTTGTATTTATTCTTGTGCTTCCTCTTGTTGTTGCGCTTTACCTGTTGGCAAATCTAAAATGGCAGAAGTAAAATTGGCCAAAGAAGCGATTTCATCTTGACTCAAATCGGATTCTCGTGCAATCTCGTATTGTACTCTAAAATCGTTACACATGCTCAAGAACTTGATGAATACACGATTCATCTTTCCATTTGCCAATTTTTCATTCTTGTATTTTTTGGCAATTTCTCTGAACAATAATGTGTTTGTCGGCAATTGATTTCTAAACACGATAAAGTAGTCAGTGTTTCCCATAATAATACATTGATGGTATAATACGTCAATCCAATCTGAAATGTTGTTAATGTTGTAGGCAACGGCAACAGTTAACGCTTGGAAGAAATCTACATTTGTTCTAACATAGTTTCTTGCTTCTTGTAGAGTCATGTTCAACACAATATGTCCACGATACGAATTAACGTGTCTTTTAACTTGCGTACCCATGAACGAGCTAGTTGCTCCCATGTTGATTAAATTTCGTTGCAATTGGGATAATCCAGCCATGGACAAGCATTTGTTAGCCATTAAACAACAATCTTCGTTCATCAACGCATCACTTGCCGCATTAAATTTTTCAATTACCCGATCGAGTTGATCTTCAACATCTTTTAGCGTACTCAACGCTGGATCTTGTTCCTGACCTGTTAACACGTTACAAATTTTTGTGATAATTTTTTGACTAATTTGCATCAACAATTCTCCATACTCTTTGTACATGTTGAACCGTAAATATACCATCATGAGTTTATCATTATCATTAGGGAACTTTGTTTTCAAATAACTCGCCAAAACCATTTTCAATTGTGTTTGACCAGTCTTGGCGTTATCACGTTTCAAAATCAATTCGAATTGTTCGTGTTTCATCAAAACATCGAAAATGTATCCCAACTCGTTATAGTCACGAATACTAACGAGTAACTTGACAATAAATGGGAATTGTTTCAGTTCCACTAATTCATCGACTAGTGTCTTGATTGTAAACAATAACGTTTGAATGCCTTCAAAACTACTTGCTAGTTTGTAACACCAGTAAGCACGAATAATCAACTCGATTTTGCAACGTAGTGTACAATCTGGCTGTGCCATCATGACACTAATGTGATCACCCATTAACGTAGGATCACACATCATTGCAAATTCTGAGAATTCATCCATACTGTATTTGACCAAATCAAATTGTGTGGTGCGTTGTTCGTTAAAGTAGTCATCTATGAATTGATCTGTACGGAATGAACGCTTTTCTTCACTCTTGAAATAGTCCAAGAATGATTGGTACAAGTACATGGAACAAACACTTGCTGTTTCATCTCCTTGTAGTTTGCGTAATTGAATAAAATTCGATGCAATTTTGTACTTGGTTGAAACGAGTAACAATTTCAGAATTTCTGTTCCTGATTTTGTCATGATGGTGTCGTAATCTAATTGCAACAAATTTGCAATTTTGAAATGCAACGCGACAAGTTTGAAATAATGTCTTGCTCCCTTACACTTGTATCCATGTACCAATAAATGACACTTGTCCAATATCATTTGAATATCTTTCACTTCATCAATATACGGCGAGTACTCTTTCAACTTCAAGTATAGCTCCCGTGGCAAAATGGCTTCTGTTAAACTTCCACTTGTAACGGATGGTTTTTTACGCGCGACGTCTAACACTGCTTCAATCATTTCCAAATTGTTACTCTTGTGATTGAAATTGTGAACGAGTTTTCTTGCTTTTTCTAGTTTGTTCTCTTGTAGTAAAGAATCGATAACCTCATCCAAAAAGGCTTTAATGTCATCGGAATGTCGGAATGCACCTCCGTAATGTTGTGAAATGGACGAAATAACGGCCAAAACAAAGTTTTGTGATTGGTTAGAGTTCAATAACTCGATACACAAATCGACAAACTCTTTGTCATACCATTCTCTTGCAAATTGTAACAATTGTAAAATCTCTTGTACTGGTAACTCGTTTCTATGTTCGACGATTATTTTCAAAAAATAGATTCCTCCATCGAAACTATTTTGTTTGAACATGGAAAAGATCTTGATCCATAACGCGCTTCGTTCGCGTTCATATTTCCATAAAGAACTCGTGTAAAGTTTTTGAATCAAATAATTGGCTTCTTCTAACGTGACATCAACGGATCCAACTGTTCTTGCTTGTTCGAAACGGTTTTGTGATTTGAGTTGTGTGACGACTTGTTCGATCGAAAAATCAAACAAGTTGATGGATGGGAATAGTGTGAAAACATCCATGTTTTTCTCTAACTGTACGAGTTTTTGGTATTGTGGGTAATACTTGGAAACAATGGCAATGAGTTTGCTTCTTTCGTATGCAGTTGGTAACATTTTGGCTAGTGTTGGAATGAACTGTAACGCAAAGTCGTTTAGCCATGATGTTGTTCCTATTGCAAATTTGGTTTCTTTTGTTTGGATGAATTGTTGCATATTACGCGCTGCCATGTCGAAATTGTCATTGTACGTGTTTTCTACAAATGACAAGTAGTGAATTAATGGATTCTGTCCATCAAATATGAGGAGTCCAATGATTACTACTCGACATTCCTTCTTTTCACACAATGTTCGAATTAGATCAGTTGTTTGCTCTAGTCCGTTCTTGGTGGAAGAAACTTTGTAAGCACCAAGGTACGAGTTAAATCGTTGTACAATAGTTGTAGAATCTGGTGCTGCAATCGCCATGATTGGTTCACTCAATGGTACTCCATCGAGTAAATGATTCAAAAGAATATTTGCTCGATCTGTACGTTGGATTTCTTCTGGAATATTCATAGCGTGGTAGATATGCTCACAAAGAGCGGAAGGTGGGAAATAATCACGAATAATCGATACGAGTACATCTCTTGGAATGGAATTGCTTTGCGCTTCTTCGAGTAGACCTGTCCAATCTGATTTTTTCGCCAAAGTTATCATATGAGTCGTGTAGAGTGGAAGTTGATGAATACGAGTGTATTCATGCACGAGTTGATAATCTTGAGTTTGCTCAAGTATTGGTAGAATCTTCTTTGGTGACTGTTTCAATAGATCAATCTTGTTTCCACACTTTCGAGCTGCTTTAGTTTCTACATTGATCATTTCAGCATATTTGATTGACAAATCCGTCGAAATGAATAATAAAAACTGTTGACAAGTCGCTGTGATCGCTTCATTTGCGTAGTTTGTAATAGCGATTGTTCGTACTTGCTTGTACAGCACTTCATTATCCTTGTTGGCACCTGTTGATAGCTCTTCGTCAAAGTAGGGTTCGTTCATCAACTGTTCCATACTATTACCATAGATATGATGATATGCATCAGCTGCGCGTCCATTGCACAAATAAAACTCTAAATCGAGTTCATCGTGGTAAGCTAGTCCACCATAATCAACTTTTTCATAATCAATGTCAAGATCGGCATGAGTATCGTGTAACATGTCCAAAAGTGAAATATCATCCTCTACAGGTTTGAACTTGGTTACTTTTTTCGATGGTTTTAGTACATCGTGGAACGTAGGAAAAGGTGTGAGTACCTTGTCTAACGTATTTGTGTTGAGATAGTGCTCACTACTCAGCGGTGCGTTTAGTGATGTAGTAATAGGTACGTGTGAGTACATGAGAGTGGCAAGACCCATCAGTGGCCGTTTCTCATCAAACACGCGATTCAATGATGGTTCTTTGATGTGTAACATTTCGGCGTTTCTTAGCGCTACATCTAGCATGTCAAACTCTGGACCAATCATCATTCCTTGTATTTGCACTTCTTCCCATAGTTGATGAGCTTGTAAATAGATACTTGTGACATGTGGATAAGATTTCATTTGTTCTAAAAATAGTGAGTGAAACGATGAGTCGTTATGAGTGAATAATTGTCCTGTATGACACAGTGAGACCAATTGTGCAGTGAACGATTCATCCAACTTGAGCTCTGGTATTGAAAGAATACTCACCAAGTATGGCGTACAGTATTGTAACTGTTCTCTTACAATAGGTACCATCTCTTTTGGATTTTCCATCTTTTTGACTTGGTTGATCCATTGTTCAAGACCGGTGACGTCATGGTGAGCGATATAGTATCGTAGTTGTGTGTCTAATGGTGCATCAACTTTCTTTTCCATAATGATACGATCTCTTGTGTCTTGATTCCATTGACGAATCCACTCTAGTGCGGTAATCATGAACGTTTGTTTCTTTTGTTTAGATTGTGGCGTTTGCTGCTCGGTAATATGTATTTTACCCAAATCGTCAATGTTTCCTGTTGTTAGAATGTTCTCTGTTTCGGTACCAATAGGTACTTTGCTCTCAGGATACTGTTGCTCTAATACTCGCAAAAAGTCGATGAGTGCAGTATCTTGAGTTGTCAACGCATCTAATCTCTGCAACTCTCGTAGTAATTGATCTCTCAGTGCAGGATCAATTGTATTAAACGCGATTTCGTGTAAATGTAACGGTACTTGCTCGCCCAAGTTTTTGAGCATCTTGAGTGGCGTGTTAAACTCTGATGCCAACAATAACTGATACACAATAAAATATGTCTTCAATTTGAACGATTCAAAAGTCATTTCCTCTCCATTTTCTTTCAAATAGGAAATTGCCGATGAAATCGTTCCATTGATTAAAGCATCAGAAATCACTTCCGATTCTGACATGGTTTTCCATCTTGTATCGTGTAAAAGTTCTGCATTGTAGTCAGTGAATGTATCAGTGATATCTTCTGCTTCGTAATAGTCATCATAATAGTAATCATCGTCATCATCATCTAACGTCTCATTCATGTCGTCATAAGTATCATCAGGAACTTCCGAATCTAAATTTTCCATTCCCAACATTAACAAATTGTTCACTGATGGAACAGTTGTTGGAGAAACAGGTGAAGTAGGTTTCGATCCAAACGATGGTAAATCGTCACCTCTCATGAGTGCTGCTCGCAACGTGATGAGTATATCCGTTAACAATGACAATTGATCGCCGTGTGTAAGGTTTACCAACGTTTGGTCGTTGCTAACAATCATGGAAACGACCAACTCGATGCTACTGTGCAAAAGCAGCACATTCTCTGCTTCACTTTGTCCGTCTTGTATGATACGTCGCTCAACTAGTCCACTGACATACCGTAAAGCCATGTTAATGATTCGAGTTCTAAAATCAGAACCTTTGGCAAAACATGTTTCGACAATAAATTTGGTGATAATACACGCAACTAGAATTTCCATATTTTGTGAAATGGAAGCTAATGCTCGTTGTACGACATCTAGTTCACGATTTCGTAGTCCCATTTCTAGTGTGATAACAGTTAGTTCTTCTTGGTCCCAATTGTTCAATGTACACATATCGCGTGCTCGCTTGTCACTCTCGAACATGATCAAATTGTTTAGAATGACGCTCTTATCTCCAAGCATGAAAATTTGTCCATCTGGTCCTAAGAATAGAGTATCTTGATTGTCATAGTATAACAATGGAACTCCTGGTGCGTAGCATGTTTGTGATTTGTCTGTTACTAGATTGTGAACTTGAATACAGTCTTCATATGTGATGAATAATTGTTTCTTTGCCAACACGAAATGGGTAATAGGTTTCTCGATCACTGTAGTAACTGCAAAATAACCAATAGGATGTTGCATTTTTGTTGACGATTCACTATTGTACGAAAGATTCTCTTCCTCTTCCTCTTGTACATGATATTCTCTTCTAAAGCCACTTGATTCGTACAATTCTGCATTTAAATCTTCTGGGATACCTTCTGGTCTCCAATTCGTTAAATCTTCATACCAGTGAGCAAGGAACGAAGAATGATCAATTATTTCTTCTGGTTGAGTTTCGAAAAGTTGAGTAGGAAGTGTGCTTTTTGTGGTGAGTACGCTGTTTGTAGTTCGAGAACTTTGCAAACTTCGATGCGATACGACATCTTCATCTTCGTTATTTGTTGAACTCGATTCTTCCGACTCTTCACCTTCTAGAAAATTAGAAACGAATGAAAACGCACCTTCTTCACTATCTGATTCCACGTATAGATCTTCTTCATTCTTTGGTGCCTCAATAACTACTGGTTGGAAGAACTTGTCCATTTCCACCACGAATATATTGTTATGTATGTCGGAGAGGGAAACGTATATTGCATCGTGAGATGCTTTTATCTTGTTGAATGACGAAGTATTTAGTGATGCCAAATCTAGTGAGCCAACAATAGATCCTGTACTAATGTCGAATACGTCTACGAGTGGTGCGTTTTTATGCGCAGAAAAAATAAACTTTTCTGTTGCGTCGTAACACGAATATTCAACAACCTTCTTATCTGTAACGGCTCCTAACGTGAAATTAAATTCTATAGATACTGTGTCGTTATTAATGGCGAGCACGTAAACATTTTTCTCTGCACCAATAGCAACTATGCGATTCGTACTCGATAAAAAGAGCGTTTTCGCGTTAACATCTGGTACAATATATTTTAAAACTAGTGTAGCACCATCTACGAGTTGATGTTGTGCAAAACTCCCAGTTGGAGAACGATTCGAGTTGGCAAACAAAAAATACGTACACTCGCCACTGTTACTGAGTACACAAATAGTATCTTCTAAACTATGTCGCTTTTGTTGTATCCACGAAATAGCCGAAACATCATCCACGTTTAAAATGTGTTTTTGTTGCTTTATGCTCCAAATCTGCACACCCGTGCTGGTAAAAACAGATATTAATTCTTCTGAGGGTGAGTACGTGTATTGGGCACTAGCATCGTAACCAACACCAATCCTCTGTCTGATCTGGACTGGCACAAGAGACTTTGCCATGCTTTTCAACTGTCACAGCTTACAAGATTTCAAAACCAATAAATTAAATCTATTTACCAAATGGTCTTCTATGTTTCTTGCTTACTTCAACAACACTAGCCAAAGCGCGATATAAAAACTCAGGAACGTCTTGATTTGATTCTTTCAAAATTTGAATCAAATCTTTTGCGATAGCATAGTTTTCACTTGTAAAGAACGCAGTGGAGTGACCAGTCTCGCTCATGCGACCTATTTGAAACAAGTAATCATCTATACTTGCTGGAATATCGTAAATGATGACATGATCAACATCACGGATCATTAACCCTCTACAGAACAAATTGGTTGCAACAAGAACAGAGTCATTAATATTTCGAAGCGATTCTTCTCGCTCCCATTGTGTTAAATCACCATGTAGCATACACGCTTTTACACCTTGTTGCACTAGAAACGTGTGAACGTTTGCAACAGCCTTCTTTGTGCTGACAAAGACTAAAGTGCGTTCGTTGCTATCAAGTTGTTTCAATAGAACTTCTCTCTTGTTTTCTACTGTACAATAATTAATCTTTTGACGGATCACCTTTGTTGGAGTTTCAGTCTGTATCGAGATGTAATCACACAAATGTTTAGCTACAAACATTTGTGTATTACTTGACAATGAAGCACTAAAGAATACGGTTTGGCGTATACCTGGTTCAGGTATATCTGATTTGTTTAGCAATTCTTCTAATTGTTCTTCAAATCCCATGTCCAGTAATCGGTCAAGTTCTTCAACGAGTAAACATTCAACTTGACTTAGTGTGATCACTCGGCGCTGTACCATATCTAATAAACGTCCTGGTGTTGCAAATAAAAGGTCACAGCCATTTCGCAACTGTTCGATTTGTATTCTTGGGTTAATGCCACCATAAATGGCCACGCAGCGAATGTCGGTATCTTTCGTCATGCAACTTGCCACGTATTGCATGCTTATTGTTAATTCCCGTACTGGTGTGATAACAAGTGCTCTTGGTGCAGAGTATTTACCACCTATTTGTCTTTTGCCGAGCATTAGGTTCGCTATAATCGGAACTAGGTAGGCAATTGTTTTACCGCTTCCTGTTTTTGCGTTTGAGAGCAAATCTCGCCGATTGAGTATTGTTGAAAAAATAAAAGTTTGATGTGGTTTGTGTAAATCATATTTTCCCTCTTCTACGTTTCTTACGAGGACTGGTGGTAAATTGATGTTCCGAAAATCGGTTATTGGTCGTGGAATGTCTTTTCCTTGTATTTTTAGAGGTTTGTCTTCGTTCACAAAACAAACCAGATTGTTTGTTGAATCGTGATAATTGTTTTCGCTTGCATTATGCACATGTGTTGTCATTGTGTTCGCAGACAGCGTAAGTGGTGTGTTGACATTGTATTGCCTTCGTAGGTGAGGTGGAACATATTTTCTTTTGGGTTCCTCGTTGTCTGTGTTGTGCGTGTCCATAAAATCTACTCAACCTGGAACAACCAAGATTGAAATTTCAAATTCTAATGCAGCACAATAACATGAAGGGAAAGACTAGCGATATTTTCCCTGCACTAAAAGCTCTAAAATGCGACGACGTGCTCTCTCAGGCAGCCAACAATCACTACGAGGATTCAAAGATGAATGCGGTGATTGTAGCACCAACAGTGGTGAATAACATAACAATCATCCCATTCATCAAAACCTTCACAGAGAAGTACGGCTCCTTTTCAAGATTACTGACTCGTGTTCATGTAATCACCAAAGATTCCGCAGAGACCCTTGAATCAAATATGGATTGCATTCACCTGCCAATAACATCCGTCTTGGATGAAGTATTTGCTGAGTATGGGGAATCAACAGAAGCAGCAAATGTTTATCTAATCGATAGCACATCAAAAATAATCAAAGTATACACACCAGTTAACCACAACACTGTAAATGACGTGCTATGTGATATTGTGTTAAACACTGACTACTCAGACGACGAAGATGAAGGTCAAGAACCAATCATAGTTTTTTATCCCAATCAAGCAGAGTTCATCTGGAGACAAACAGCTGGTAACGCTAACTACATTATTGATCCAAATCTGTATGGCGCTCCTGATCGTACAATGGAAGCTCTCAACCTTGTCATTACAAGTGTTGCAGGCTGCACTCGCATAATGCAAGCTAAAGAATCCACAAGCTACATGTACAAATGCTCTACAATGATCTCGTACAATAACGTAATTACTGCCCTCGATGACGTTATGTGGGCTCAGTACATTGTTGGTAGACCATCAGTTGCCAATTTCTTTACCATTTTTAAAGCAGAACAATATTCATCCGGTCTAATTGTGGCGCACAATAGAGTGTAAAAATTTCTTATTTTTGGGCTACTTTCTGTTGCGAAGACGCATGTTTTGAGATCTCAACATTTGTAATTTTGCAACAAAAAGATATTCTGATTTTGGCCGCCAATGTAAATCGAAAATGTAATATAATAAATAAGTTTATAAACAATTTTTCTCGTGATATACCATGTATTCAATGCCACATTTATCTGTGCCACGACAATTTTAAAATGGTTCTGACATTTCAAATCCACGCTCTACGTGCTTGTACGCATCAAAGCCCAAGTCAAGCTCATAGTTCTCTTCTGTAAAGTGATCAGCTGCCTCTAATACATCTGCCATCTCTATCACCTCACTATTGTAAGCCACGATTCCCACATTAAACTCGTCTTCCAAACTAGCAGGAAGTAGTTCTACGCTCCTGAAATGATTTCTGAACAAACTCCAGACGTAATCTCTTTCTGGGGATCCATTGTCAAACGTGTTTACTATTAATACACCCCATGGTTTCATTCTTTTTTCGAGTAACACTGTTAGCTCTTCGTCAAAAAATCCAGGTGGAATTCCTCTAGCATTAAACACATCGACAAAGATTTTGTCGTACGTGCGATTTGTTTCACGCAAAAATTGCTTCATGTCCTGCGCTACTACGTTGCGTGCTTTTGTGGGATCAAATCCGAAGTATTGTTCACACAAAACAAATACTTGTGGGTCTATATCTACTAGATCGATTGCTGTACTTGGTAAAAAGTCAATGAAGAACTGCGCTAGTGAACCAGCACCCATTCCACCAATTAGAACATCTGTTGGTTCTGGAATGTCATACTTGCCGCGTAATAGTGCGCTATAAACGAGTGAGAAGGCTAGTAAGCCGCTTGTGTGACAGAATCGATGTGCGGGACTGAATTCTTCTCCTATTAATCTTCTTTTTCCTTGTATCGGTGTTTCGGAAATGGGATCTGTTCCAAATAGCATGTGTCGCCACTCTTCTGTCTCTCCGTCACCACGTGTAATAACACGATGCACTGCGCGAATTTTTGATGTATATTCAGATTCGACTTCACCAACTATGGTTTCATTGTATGAGGTTACAAGGTTTGGGTAGTACGGTATCGAAGCGCAATATTGTTGAGGCAGCATTTTGTCGAATCTAGTTTGGTTGTACATGAAACAAAAATCTTCATTCTTGTATTGGTAGCAAAGCCCCTCATAAGTGGCGTTTTCTGCGCAAAGAACTACGGAATCATTTTCGTAACATTGGTAACTCATGTATGAATTGCATGCGATAGTCGATAGAGAAACGAATGAAAGGGTGATCAAGCCCCAAACTTGCATTCTTTGTTGCGTTTCCAAAAGAGGTCAATTACAAGGCAAATAATAGGTGAACAGGACATGCACGTTGATATGCGTAGACGCAAGCTATCCTGCAGGTGTTCGTAACAAAATGAACTCTAGTTTGAAATGCGTCTAAATTTAAATTGAAAACAAGAATGTCGCGAAGAACCAGACCTCTCAATTTGAGAACACCAATCCGAAAGAACGAAGTCGCTACAAATTGGATCCATAGTGTCGTGCAGTGACACTTCAGGATGCATTGCACTCAAAATTATTGGTATTAAAAAGCATCAAGGTTCTAGAAGAACAGTACCGCAGGCAAGCGTAGGTGACATGGTCACAGCAGTCATACATACTCATAGTGACAACACAAAAATTGGGAAAAAAGTTCAAGCAATAATCATTCAGCAAAACAAACCATGGCACAGAGTGGATGGTGAACTTTCGTGCGAAGACAATGCTGCAGTACTAGTGAATGAAAGTGGCGCACTACTTCGAAAAAGAAACAAAATAATCGGTCCTGTAGCAAAAGAATGTCTAAATCTTTGGCCATTGCTGTCTTCGAGCAAACAAACAGTAGTATAATACGATTTGTATTTAATTTAAAAACAAAGACCAAAATAAATTCAGTAGTGGCATAATATTAAATGTCATATCTAACATCTCACCACGCGTACTGTACGTTTCCTCTTTCTTGTTCACTTTATCAATTAACTCAAGTACATCAAGAGATAGAGTGGACGAATATTGATGCATCGTAATGGTGAAAACTTTTGAAGCAAAGTTAGGCTCTTTTCCGCGACTCGCATAGGTTCTGTAGCTCACTGAATCCAATGCCCTGTAGGAAAGTCTAAATTTCATAGGTATTTCGTTCACTCTATTGCCATTATAAATGATTGGACCGACTATAACTCTTAACATTCGCAGTTCATGTGCGCTTAAGCAGTGTTGCGTGAGGCCGTCTATGCACTTTTGCTTAAACTCTGCATTTATGGATTTAATATTTAACAGAAAGACCCGCATGCGTGCTATAAGTCGTTTGTGAGGATCCTCTTTCTTTTGTTTTCGCTTCTTTGTCTTTTTGCGAGTCTGAGAATCCAGAAAATGCTTTTCTATTTTGTGACATAGATGATCATCAAGAACTGGGTACATGAACCTCACTTGAAAGTATAGTAACGCTGCAGGTACACGTAGTTTGTCTCTCACAATACACGCCATTAAAGCTTTGTAGAATGTGGGTTCTATCCAAATCGAATAAAAATAAGAGTTTACACGAAGAAACGAGCATGTATCTACGAGGGGAAGAAACGATGATATCACAGTGACAACGTCAAGAGACAAGTCCATTGTTATCAAAATATGCTTGTCAACTAGCCGTTAAAACCGATGCAAAGCGCAGTATGCAGTGGCCTTGCACAGTTTTATTTGTAGCCAGTAGTGGTATAGATGCCACCGAACTAGAAGCAGACGAAACTTCGACAATCCAAAGTCTTTATGATTTAATACCAGAACATAAAAAGATAAAACAAGTAGTATTTCAACACGAAGGTCCAGTTATCACAACACCATGTACACCCAACACACTGATAAAAGATATAGCACAAGGAATTAATATTATAAGAATAAGTTATTCTCCACCAAGAAGAAAATATCTACTTTAAAAATTAGTATTTACAGAATCATACATTTCTTTTTTGTCTTTTTGATTGTCACTGCTGAAGTTGCGGGAATATCCTCACTATGTTCTTCACATGACAATTCGTACTCGATAGACCTAGCAAGTTCAGCGAACGCTTTTTCTACGTTGATGACAGCAAACGCACTGCTCTCAACAAACTTGCAGTTGCCCATTCTTCCTGCTAGACATTTTCCCTCTTCATAGCTGACTGATCTTTCTGATTCCAAGTCACACTTGTTACCTACGAGCACTATAGGAACCTCTTCTGAATCTTTGCTTCTACATAGTTGTTCATATATAATGTTGACTTCTGCAAACGAGCTTGGGTCGGTGATCGAATATACCAAGAGGAAACCTTTTCCAGTTCGCATATATGTGTCGCGCATGGCACTGTATTCTTCTTGACCGGCGGTGTCTAGAATATCTAGGAGTACTGATTTTTCATCGTATGTAATATGCTTTCTGTAACTGTCCTCTGTATTGTTAGCAAGATTTAAGCTAACATACCTATTGTAGGATCGTATCTCGAAACAAAGGTTCCTTGAATGAACATAATAGTCAGAGCGCTTTTACCAACGCCTCCACTTCCTAGCACGACAACTCTGTATTCTGTCATTCTTTAGTTTTGTTTAATTATCAACAAAACATCTTGCTAACTGTTTTTGTGGTGTTTGTGCACTTGTCAATGTCACCGAAAAAGGTTACGTTCCTAGCTGTTCTCAAGAACTCATCAGCCTACAAACTACTGTTCGTGACAGCTCTGCAATCGGTTCACTGTTTAGCACTAGAGTAGAAATTGAGTCGTCCATCATAAGAGCAACTGACAAGCTGCGATAGAGATTTGTATTCAACATCGCTAACTACATCAGAGTGCATTGCCTGCAACTTATGGGCGAGAGTACCATTTCTTACATCATACACATAGATACATCGATCTTCGCTTCCTGTAACAACATATCTTCCATCAACAGATAATGCATTTCCAATGATTTGGGTAGTGTTTCTATGTTGGGAAAACATTCTTACGCAACTCTTTGCTCGGATGTCCCACATTTTAATCGAATTATCAGTAGATGCTGACAAAAATAATTGAGAATTCTCATCACTAGGTTCCACACCTGATATTGGCGTATTTAATGTAATAGTGTGAGGTTGTCGTGTATGTGCATCTGGAATATGACGTACAATTTGGTTCATTGCGACGTCATAAATCTCCAAGCTCTTGTTTGAACCCCCAAGAAAGATCAAATCTATTTCGTTAATGAGTGCAAGAGATCTTACTTGATTTGTAAGCGTTCATACATGCCGCACAAGTCACAGATTGATATGTCTTACTTTTGTACAGCTGAGCAAGCTTATACTTGTTAGGATTCAGTTGTCTATCATGAGTAAACATTAAATAGTCTTACTTTTTCAAGATTTCTGATTCATCAAATTTTGGTAAAAAGTACTTGTATATTAGCAACGAATTGTTGTTAGCCAACACTATGAATTTGTCTTTGTAATAGAACTGTGCATTTCTAACATCACCTCGATAGATTGCTTGTACAGTCGCACTAGGTTTCGCTTGTACCTTTTTCACAATAGTTGGTTTTGCTCCACTTTCTGGTCTTGGTGTACTGCCTACGTTACCAACAACTTCTTTCAACTGAAGTATCGGATCAGATTTTCCATACCTCCACAGACATGAAGATCCGTCCATACTGCTCGTTAACAGTAGTTTGTCGTCATGACTCCACCGTACACTAGTTACTATATTTGAGTGTCCTAGAAACGTACAACCTTCACCTTTCCATTTATCAAATGGTAGTTTGAAAACACGCATCGAGTAGTCGCTTGAACAAGTAGCAATACGTGTAGCATCGTTACTAATCGACATTCCTAGTATAGGTCCATTATGCACCTTTCCTTCGTTCTTCGATAACACATGTTTGGTTTGAAAATAAATTGGTGGTTCACATGTTTCTTGTTTAAACGTTGGCATAGGAGTTGATGATTTCTGTTTGGTTGAAACAGGTTTAGGTTTCGAATACGCGAAGGGTGTCGAGCTTGTATAACCTGATGATTTAATTTTTGTATGGAATGTAACTGGTTTGTCCTTGATCTTTGATTTCGATGGTTGTTCTAAAATTAGCAAAAAGTAGTTGACATACTTTTCAATGGAGCAAGATCTTTTAGTAGTTTCTCTGGGAGTGGTTTCGTAGATTTTATGCAGAGGTTCTCCAACTGTTGATCGTTGGTCGTGTCACTAGGTCGATCCATCTAAATGTTAGTCGTAGTTGTATAACATACTTGATCTATCATTACTTGGCATACATGCACGAACGGCTTCATAGCACATGCTATGTAGCAATACATCTACATTATGAGCAAATACAATAGGCACATACTGTGTCATTTTCTCGTGGTGTCATTTCATACAATGATGCCATTCCTATAGTATCCAGTATACTATCAGAGTATTCTATAACACTCATTATCTCATTTGAAGAAACGTTAAAATAAATGATACATGAAGGTGTGCCAACTACTAATATTCTACTTGCATTTTCGTTCTCAAAGAACGACAAAAATAGTATATTAGGCCTACGCTTAACTTCTGGTTCATCAGGAGTATCATTCATTCGTTGTAAATAGTCATTTTGTTGTTTCCATACAGGCTCACTACTAACAATCGTGAATTGTGGTGCTTTGACGATTGGTTCTTTCTTTGAGAGATACTTGGAAACCATGGTATCTAGAGCAAACTCATTTAGTGGTCTTATGTACACTGCTGATTGTCCTAAATCGAAAAACCGTAGTTTTCCATCGGAAGCTCCAATGACGAATTGCTTGCGAATCGGATCTTCAGCAATACTAGTAAACGGTGACGTAGACATGATACTCGATTTAAACGATACTTTCTTCTGATCCAAGTTCCATATCTATAATTGTTAGAATAGTATCAAACAAGTACCGTAAAAGTCCTATCTTCTGCGATGGAAATTAATTGGTTGGGAATGTGCTTCGAAAACATTGCTCTAGTAATGATGCCAGCATGTCCTTCTAGTTGCATTAATGAACAAGCGTTCTACAATGTTAGATTGTTAACAATAACGTACATCAATGTCATAGATTAGAATAAAGTTTTCTATGCACAAACATAGCAAAGCATCGTTTGGCGAGAAGCAGATGTATTCTACAACTCCTAATTCTGAGCCAATAACTGTTCCGCGAGAGTTTGTAGCTAACACCATCTCTAGGTTCCAAAGTATTATTTTATCGTACGACGCAGTGCATAGCTTGAATAGTTTTTCGTTTCCAAACGCCATTGCTGAAACTACTTTTGAATGTTCTTCTAGAATAATTGTTGGTTCAGTATCTGGCGTTGTATGTGTTGATATTGTTTCCGACCAAATCGAAACTGCTCCATCTGCGCACGATATAGCGAGGTATTCTGTATTAACGGCCATACATTTTGGCGAACGATTAATTTCGATAGTATTAAGTAATGTGAAAGGTTCTTGTGGCGTGTCTAATTCATTTGGTGTTTCAAACTCATCAAAATCATCTTCACAAAGTTTACTCATCGTTACAAGAAGAAACAAATTTGATCTTACAGGAATCCACCTTTACTACGTGATAAATGTAACCCATGAGATTTGGGAGGTATTTTTTCACCTGACACTAACCTTCCATGACAATCTATTCGCCCATACTTGAGCGTATTTTGGTTATTACTCATTAACAACATCCATTCTTGTACAATTTGTTTAGAATCAACCATCACGTTCACTTCTTCACTATGAAACCATGACTGGGTATCCATATTTCCAGAACCCATGATTCCAACTTCTCCATCTACTTGCATAAACTTTACATGACAATTTCTCGCACTTTGTTGGAATTGTATTGGTACATCTTGATCTTTGGCAATATACCAATAGTAATGCAAGTTTTGTTCTTTGTTAACAGCTTGTAGCTTCTTCATCATTTTTCTAGCGACGTGCTCGTTGGTCCCACCTTGAAACGGAACCATTCCTTCAGAGAAATCATTAAACCCAATATTTACGAACAGAGTAACTATGATATCTCTCTTACACGCTTCTATAACCGCATTCACGACGGGTTTCGCATTAAATACAGGTGACTGTATGAACACCTCACGTTTAGCGTTCTGTAGTGCGGCCAACCACGCAGCGTTTTGAGGTGTAAGTAAATCCGAATGTCCTGGTGTTGCATACGCTCTTCTGTTCACAACTGCCATAGGAACAGGATCATGCTTCTCATGGAAAAAGTAGGGTACAAACTTTCCATCATCTTCACATGTCGACTTTGCTTCTTCACCAGTATTGAATCGTTCCGCCAAAGAGATACGTTTTGGCTCTTGTATATGGTTCCATAACGGTTCTTGAGCAGGTGTATCAATACACGGTAGCCTTGAATGTGACATTGGTTCTCTCCAAGATATCAAAAACGTATCATACAATGAGTTCACAATGTCACCTTCAAAGTGACACATTAGCTCCATGTTTGATCTCATATTGACATTGTTACTATTTACCAACGCAACAGTTCGATCAACAATTAAAAATTTTCCATGGAACGTTCCCAATGGTGACTTGTGATAATTCACAATTTCTAAATCAATGTTTGGGATTTCTTCTATTTGGGGAAGTCCCAACTTTTCGTACTCTTCTGGTTTGTACACGAAACGATCGTGAAATGTGTTCCGGAGAGTGAGTGTATCTACTAGGATTTTGACAACGACTTTTCTGCCCTGTATTCCTGCTCTTTCATTTAACTCTCGTATTGCTAATGTTACGTGTTCGCAGCTGAGACTTGGCTCCCATGCATTTGTTGCTAATAAAACTTCGTATTGCGCATTTTTGATGGTGTTATGGTAGTGTTGCATAATATCAGGAATGGTGGACAGCACAGTTAGTGGTACGACACCATTTGTTCCAATTAAAGCGGGTGATATGACACCCGTCTCTGGATTCTTTTGTATAGCTTCTAACACTGCCGCATAAATTGTTAAAAAGGTGTCACTCGGTCTGTACGGAAATTTCCCAAACGTTGCTACACTGTCAAGCGGTAGTTCACGGAGATTGATTGTTGGATCAAATGTGCTTTGTGCAAATACTCGTTTTTCCTCTTGTTTGATGTTATTACTCTGCGCGACCAGTGTTGTTACTGTATCAACGAGGGTGTTGGCAGGTGGTGGTGTGATGTTCATGTTGCGTTTTCTAAATAATAGTTTTGTGGGTGATACTACATCTATTTTTGTTGTACAAAATCGCTTTTTGGCTGGTTTACAAATAGCAAAAATCTTTTACTAACATGCAGGTCTTAATATCTAATCAGCAAATCTAAACACACCTTGTCTTATGTTCTTCAACAATGTTTCTTTGTGGAACGGTTTGGTAATGTAACTATTCATACCCGAATTTAACGCTGCATCTATGTGTTCTCTCCTTGCATTTCCAGATAGCCCAATAATATACACTGACTCCATCAAGTTTTCTTTCTCATACGCTCTTATCTCTCTTGTAGCATCAAGTCCATTCCTTACAGGCATCTCTATGTCCATGAAAATAAGCGAAGGCCTAAACTCGTTTGCTTGATAGATTTGGCATGCTTCTAGCCCATTATTTGCCACTTTTACAGTATGTCCAGCTTGCGTCAAATGTCTCGCTAACACTTTCTGGTTTACATAGTTATCTTCTACAATCAAAATGTTTTGTGGTGGTACAATGTTCTGTGTGTCTTCTTTTGCCATTTCTATTGGTTGGACTGGAGTCGTTGTTGGAGAAACATTCAAAATAAAATAGAAATCACTTCCAACGCCCTTCTCACTTATCACGTGTATCGTGCCATTCATAATTTTCACTAATTTCTTACATATTGATAGACCTAGACCAGTTCCTCCAAAATTAGGTGAAATAGTTTCATTAGCTTGGCTAAATGGAGAAAATAGTACTTCCTGCTCTTGCTTTCTTATCCCTAGACCCGTATCTTTGACATGAACTTCTACTTCCATTTGATCATTGTTTTCTCGCCGTTCAAGTGTTACTGAAATCGAACCTTCTAGTGTAAACTTGACTGCGTTAGACACCAAGTTAATCACTAGTTGCATAAAACGTCTACTATCACTAATAATGTAAAAGTTATCTCCTAGACCCAAATTCAAAGTCAACTTCTTTTCCGTCATTTGTTGCTGGAACATTTGTAACGTTGCTAGAATGACTTGTTTGGGACTAAATGTTTCCGAATTGAGTGTCACCTTGTTGTTCTCTAGTTTGGATAAATCTAGAACATCATCTACGATCAGTCGTTGTTGTTCCGTACAAACGTGCAATGTTTCTAGTAACTCTTTTGCTTCTAGTAATTCTGATGATATTTTGGACACTGCTTCACCTATTATCATTTTCTCATTTGTTGGTAGATACGATTGTATTTTTGCTAACGAGTGAGTGATACCATCGATACAAGGTTCCATTCCATTAAGTGGGTTTCGAATCTCGTGGCATACAGTGTCAATAAACTCTTCTTGTAGCTTTTTCTGGAACACTAGTTTCTCGTATGACGTTTGTAGTACCATTTGCTGTATCGCCTGCTCTTGATGTCGTTTACGTTCTATCTGGTTCTGTATGCGTGCTACCAACTCTTTTGTTGAGAAGGGCTTTACCAAATAATCACTTGCTCCAAGATTGATACCTTCTACACGAGCATCTTCACTTCCACGTGCGGATATCAATATGACTGGTATTTCTTTCAACGATTTGTCGTTCTTTACAATTGACAGTAATTGAATGCCATCAATATGAGGCATCATAACATCAGTTACGATTACATCAGGTTTGACTGTTTTTAAAATCTCTAAAGCAGTCACTCCGTTATCTGCTACGATCACTGACCAATGTTGTGCCAACATACGTTGTATGTATTGTCTCATATCAGCGTTGTCATCTACAACGAGAATTTTGGACGCTTGAGCGATAGGTTCATGTGGTAATAAATCGTTTGATGCGTCTAGGAAGCTTACAGCTTCATCAATGCTCACTAATGGCGTAGAAGGAGGTGAACTACCTACTTTTTCTATAATTTGGTTTTGTGGAATATGATCTATACTAATTGGTATAGAAACAGTAAATGTACTACCTTTGTCAAGCGTACTTTCTACTGTTATGATTCCGCCATGTAGTTTTGCTAGTGATTGCGATAACGCCAAACCGATACCAGTACCTTCATGACTTCGTCCATTTACATTCTCCACTCGATAGAATCTTTCAAACACTCGTGGTAGAGCATCTTCTGGAATACCTACACCAGTGTCTTTGACAATAAATTCGGCAAATCCGTTATTCTCGCGCAGTGAAATTTCTACGGAACCTTTTAGCGTGTACTTGAGTGCATTCGATAACAAGTTGATTATGATCTTTTCCCACATGTCTCGATCGACATAGACTTGACTGCTTAGTTTTCGTATGTCACTTTTCAACTCTATATTTGCGCGTTCAAATGCTGATCCAAACATGGAAATAATTTCTACGGTATAGTTTGTCAAATCTGTTTCTTGGAATTTTGCTTTCATTTGGCTCGACTCTACACGTGCAAAATCTAGTAACGAGTTCACTAATTTGAGTAATCGACGAGTATTCCTCTGACACATTAACAATCGCTCTCTTTGTACAGTCGAGATTGGGTTCTCTTCGTCATTTAGTGCTTCTTCAATTGGTCCCTGAATCAACGTCAATGGAGTTCTAAATTCATGACTAATGTTAGAAAAGAATGTGGTCTTCGCTCGGTTGACTTCAGCCAAAGCTTCACTCTTTTGTCTTTCGTGTTCATGTGCCAATGCGTCTGTGATACTTGCGCTCAACTGATGTGATAGTAACGAGAAAAATTCATTATGTTGTTCGTCCAATTTCTTGTGTGGGTTAACTCCAACTACGAGAACGTACCGTGGTACTTCCGATCCTGCTTCGTTGATTGGCAGCAGAACTGCAGTATGTGGTGGAACTGCCCACGCTCCAGTTGGCAAATCATTGAAAATCTCTTGAAGATTTGGCATCGTGTAAGGCTGTTTTGTGGTAATCACTTCTTGCAGTGGCCAAATAATATTTTTTAGATCACAATTATTTGGACTTGCAGCGGTGTTTGGTGCAATACCAGACGTTCCGGCAAGCGTGCATGATTGTCCATTGATTATGTATAATAACGCAAACGGCACATCATAGTTGTTGTGATCCTCCAAGTTTTTCATAAATGCAGTGCACATACTATCTACGTTTTGACTTTTCGGTATCGTTGATGTTACGTGTAATGTTTTCACACGACGACTTGTTACTTTTTGTTCTGTCGTTTCAAATACTGTACAAAATACACCTTCTATGCCACCTACGTCATCGCGCACGCCACTGTACGAAAACAAAAAATAGGTTTCTTCTGGATATCCTTCTCGATCTAGAAATATGTGAAAATCTTTTCCAACTTCTGGTTTTCCTGTCCTCAGAACACCTTCTAAAAGTGGGCCTATTGCGTGCCACACCTCTGGAAATATATCCATGGCTGGTTTGCCCAAACATTGTGGATGTTTGTTTCCGAGAAGACGACTATATGCATCGTTATAGAACGTGTACAACTTAGAGGTCCACATAATTACGTAAGGTACATCAGATGCAAGACACATCGATAGTGTGTGGAGCAATTTAGATGGCCATTCGTCGATCTCTCCGAGGCCGTTGTGAAAATTGTTCGTTCGAAACCGTTCTCCACACTCACCACCACCTGCCAGCAGACTAAGAACCCTTGCTGATGGTGTGTTTGTCATTACGCGTTTTTATCCACTTGAAAGATGGAGAATTACACCTGTTTTGGAGAAATCACAAAAAGACAAGAAGCACAAAAAATAAACGTTTGATTTTCATTTAATGCTCCAAGGGTTTGTCGCACTAGCACCAAGTAAGCACTTGTTGTTCGCGGAAACAAACATGAATCGGCCAATTCATTGTATACTATGAAGTTATCTACGCTTAGAAAATTAAGTTAACAAGTTAGTGCGACGTAGGTGTGCTTAAGGGCCTCAAGCTGTTGTAAATAAGCTTGACTCAACTTCAAACATGCCAAGCAAACGTCTTGGATACGAATCAAGAAAGAAGAGTTTTTGGCACCTCCCCAAAGTGAATGCAGTCCACAAACTAACATTACCTGTTAAGGCAACATGCACGAGTGTGGTCGCTCTGTCAGCAATTCTAATTTACGTAAATGTATACTATGGACTTGTATTCGCTCTGCTAGCAACGAATTTAGCTACTTTGTGGTACTATAGCAGAAATGAAAAGCCCATTATTGCACAGCCCGGTAGATTTCACATGAAATACAAATACAACGAGGAGCAGACAAACAATGCAAAGTACGAAATTATATGCGCTGATGCAGTACAATGGTTAAATAGCCAAACTGTATTGGACGGATATGTGGTCACGTCTCTTCCAGATTACTCAGAAATGCAACATTTAACACTCGAACAGTGGAAAGAGTGGTTCACTAACACAGTACAACTGATATGTGAAAAGATGCCGTCAGATAGTACTTGCATCTTTTATCAAACTGACGTAAAAATAACACACCAAGCACAATACGGAGAAAAGAAACGAGTCGTATGTGAAGAGTACATTGACAAATCCTACTTGTGTCAATTGGGAGCGTCACGTGCCAATGTCAAATTACTGTGGCACAAAAACTTTTTATTGTCCTATGTAGGTGCAGTGAAATTCGGTCGCCCAAATTTTTCACACATGCTATGCTTTGGAAAAGATAAAGTTGATAAACTAGAACAATTCTCGCTACCCGATGTTCTAGATAGAGGAGATATGATTTATCCAAAAGCGACAGGAATAAATGCCTGTCTAATAGCAATGTTTCACTGCAAGAACGCAGGAGCAAAGACAATTATCGACCCATTCTGTGGAAAAGGGTCAATTTTATTGGCTGCCAATTATTTTGGATTGGATGCAATTGGGGTTGATATTGGAACGACCAGATGTCGTGAAGCGAAAAAGATGCGAGAAAATAGCATGCAACATTTCATTGACGTTGTACAAGCGAAATCGTTTATGGCAAAACCAAGTAAAGAGAATTAACAATTTTGAACAATGTAATTTTACGTGCTGTAGTTTACACTAGTATCAGAGTTGCTATAACAACTAAAACAGTGGCAGCTAACCCAATCGCAGATGCACTACTTAATGTTGGTTTTTGAGTAGCAGGTGTCACTACTGATAGTGATACAGTAGTAGTTTTAGTGGAGATAGATACTGGTACGTTTGGAGTCAAAACATTCATCGTGAAGCTGATAGCCTTTCCTCCAATGACAACTTGTTCTAATCTACGTGCATTACTAAACAACGAAGAAATATCAACAGGTAAAGTACCGGCTTTTGTAGCTTGCACAACTACTCTAGCAACAACATTCTTATTCTCATCAATGGCAACAACTTCTATTGTTACTGGTGCACCCAAACTAACAATATCAAGTGATAATGTTGCTCCTGTGATGATACCTTCTTTTACCACTGTATACGCTGGTGGAGAGACATTAATTTGACTCTTTGTTTTTCCGTCATCAGTAACAAACAATACAGCTTGATCAACACCTGATGGTTGTGGTATTAGTGTTACATTTCCGGTTACTGTTGCTAATACTTCAGTTTTTAAAGTTACTATAGTTGGTGCCGTTGTTGGTCCAATAATAGTTGGTGATGGTGATCTTGTTGTAGTTGGTGCAACAGGTGTTGGTGCGCTAGTTGTAGTGGGTGAAGCGGTAGCTGGTGTCACTGTCGTTGACGAAGGTGGAGCACTAGATGTAGGTGATGTGGTAGTGGATGACGGTCTTACTGTCGTTGGTGCACTAGTTGTAGTGGGTGAGGGGGTAGTTGTAGCAACTATAAGTGATGGTGTTGCTGTAGTTGTTGTACTAGTTGGAGTTGCTGTTGTGGTCTGCTGAGCAGTCGTGGTTGGAGAAGCTGTTGTACTAGTTACCATAGTTGGAAGAGCAGTTGTTGTTGTAGGTGAAGAGCTAATCGGAGATGCAGTAGTTGTTGTTGGTGTTACCGTAGTTGGCTGGGGTGTTGGTGTAGGAGCAGCACTTGGCACAAGTGTTACCTTTCTCACTTTGCTAGCTTGGATATCAGTAACAAATATCTCTGAATTGTCATAGACAACTCCAGTAGGCATGATTAACGAGGCGTTGTTTGCAGGTCCATCTCCACCTACTTTTGAAGGTCCTCCCAGCACTAGAAATGTAAGTATGTGTTTCAAATATACCTGTGCTAATTATTCCACCTGCAACCATGCGTACAGCATTGTTTCCAGGATCTGTAATGAGTAGTACATTTTCTTGCGTTACCCATATTCCTCGTGGCGCGTTTAGTTTGGCAAGCGTGGCACTACCGCCATCTCCAGCATATCTACATCGTTAATAAAAAGCAACTACAAACCCGGCAAGTCCTGGTGTACCTGCTACCAACGAAGTTGTCTTATCACTCATATTAAATGCACTAACTTTATATGCAATTGATTCTGCAATATAAAGAACACCACTATGGTGATACTTGATGTCGTTAGGACTCGATAACGTAGCTAAAAAGTGAGTTACTTGTATGCAACATACTTGAATCTTGGATAACATTGACATACTGCGAGTTTGCATTTTTTATCTTGTTATTTCCAGTGTCTACATATGTTAGAGAGACAACCAGATCAAACAAACAAAAGACATCATGACAGAGACTAAAAAACGCAAAGTCGAAGATAGTGCCGAAAAAGTCTCTGCGGTATCGCTGCCAATTAGCAGCGTCAGTCTATTCAAACACGGTGTTGGATATTTTGAACTTTCTGGATTAGTTCCAGGTGGCTCCATCATACAACAATCGTTCAAACAGAGCGACATCAACGATGTTATTAAAACATTGACGGTCATCAACAAAAATCAAAAAGAAGGTTCATTAGAGGGATGTGTAACGAGCATCAACTATGAATCAAGTTCCACTACCTCGCACAACTCTTCAATAATTCAAAACAAGGAAACCATTCAAGATTTGCTTCGCCAACTTCGTGGTGTTCGTGTTGAAATACAATCCAACTCGCAACCAAGTATCGAAGGTACAATCCTTGGTTCCGAAACAAACTCCAAAGACACAAACATCAACATTATGACTTCAGACTTTGTTTTAAAATCTATTCCAAAGTCAGATATCACTGGTGTAAAAATCTTGGATCCAAGTGCACAAAAAGAACTATCAAATTATGTCGTACAAATGAACGATTCTAGAGAAGTTGCATCGCGTTCATCAGCACGCATCAATATCTTCTTGTACGGAGAGATGGACAATGAAATTCAAGTGAATTACTCGTTACCAGTACCCATGTGGAAATCCACTTATCGTTTCGTGATAAATACAGATGGTGAAAAGCAATCTGCTATTTTTCAAGCATGGGCGATCATTGACAACAACACTGATAACGATTGGGTGCGAGTCAAATTATCACTTGTTACTGGTAAACCAGTATCATTCCAATACGATTTATTCAGTCCTGCCCATGCCAAGAGACAAACAATCACCAAAGATAACATTTCATCAGTAACCAAAGAAGGTGAAAGCATATTCCATCTCATGCACGAGTGTACTACCACAAATGATAGATCTTCAGCTCCTACACCAATGTTGCAGTCACTTGGACTTCGAAGAGATCGAGATAGAAGTCCAAAGAGAAAACCAATGGCGAGAAACCTCTCTAGATCGAGGTCAAGATCGATTGGTTTATCTGAAGACAGCAGCGATGACGATGATGTAGGAAACGCATTACTTACATCTACACTCTCAGCATCAAGCACTGCAAACGTATCACAAAGTTCAGTCAAGTATGATATTGATGCACCAGTCACACTCATGCGTGGTCATTCGGCTATGGTACCAGTCGTGCAACGTACCTTCAATGACATTAGTGATGTAACGTTCTGGAACCAAAGAGATGTTCAAACACCTATGAAAGCTATTCTCTTTAGATGTGACTCTAGCATGCTTTTGGAAAGTGGACCTGTGGCCATCTACGATAACAAGGGCTCTTTCATGGGAGACTCAATTATCATCGCTGCAGGCGGAAGTGGTGCCAACAAGAATAATAACATCTTTGTTCCTTACGCACTACAGCTCAACGCAAGAGTCAACTTGGCATCATTTGCTAAAAAGTTACCTGTATCTGCAGTATGCAAGCGATTGACTATCAGCA
>JAESGV010000240.1_pt1 | contig 26577 bp, 26 predicted proteins | sample 9269781 | NCBI WGS metagenome assembly JAESGV01 (sample SAMN15741586, study PRJNA653496) | algae metagenome | isolation source: Tildeniella torsiva UHER 1998/13D and co-occurring heterotrophs from... | place: Slovakia: Slovak Paradise National Park, Hrabusice, Kosice Region | collected 2000-01-01
GATTTATGAAGTTAAGCAACGTCGAGCCCGTTTAGTACTGTAGTCGGAGACGATACTGGAACAGCGGGTGCTGAATACCTTTTCCTACTTTTCAGCATCCTCAAGATTTACAAACTATACTAGCGACCGTGTTCATACGAAGTCTACAAAACTAAGAACGCTAGCAACGATATCTTCTGAGTCTAGTAAGGTACCACGTAGCACATGACATGTTTTGCAAACTTCAAACTCAGCGAGAAAGGTTCTTGTTGAAGTTTCAAACTCAAAAGATGAAGTTTGCCACTTCTTTACGTTAAATTAAATTATATAATTTAGTATCAAAGTACAGTTACAGTTCAGTTTTTCTTGTCAGTAGACCGTGTATGGTATTTCTTTTGACTAGTCGATATCTCATCGACCTATTAGGAGCTGACACAGCGTGATTCTGTCCATCGGAAACAGCTCTTTTTCTTTCAATCGTCTTTGATTCACTCTCAGAAGGTTTGATGGATAGAATCTTTTTTGTTGTTAGTTGTCCAAATTGTTTAGTGTCTATTTTAACATCTTTATCGTACATTAGCCCTTCTTCTTCGTCAGTTTCGTTTTCGGGTGCTATATACCGCCATGAAGCAATTTCTGTTCGTGGCGTATTTGGTGTATGTGTCGGAGTACGGTACCCTGACTGGTCCAGTAAATTCGCAATAGTTGTTTTTATAGCTTCATTTTCTCGTAGAAGTTGCCGACAGTTTTCTTCTCTAGTTTGCATTTGGATTACCAAGTTAGCTAATGTAAGCTTAATGCTATCTTCACAATCTTTTAATAAGAAGTCAAGAGTATCAACACGTTTTTGTTGAAACCCACATATACGAACTATTTCAGAAGAGAGTTCAACTTGTTCTATCGGTGATGCAACAGACATGATTTGTTTTGTTTCAATGCTTGCTTGTCTTTTTGCGTTACTAGAGTAACGTTATTCTTAGCTGATGAGAGAAGAACTTGTTTGGGAATATGGCGACATCATTGCACTACTGTACTCACCGAATAAGTGCAAGACTGATTTTACATTTACTGTGTACGCATATCGCTATCCACACTTGGTATTAAGGAGATGCGATTCGAGTAAGCACGAGGAGATTCTTTGCTATTGTCTATAGCAAACCTATGAGAATATTTTGCTAGGTTGATTGCAAACTTCATTCAAAAGATTGCGTGTCAATCACGTTTCGCCTCAATTTTTTGCGCACAACGTTGAGGATGAAGTCTTGGACACTCGCAGCTACAGAAACAGTACGAAACGTATCTACATTTTCACCAGAACTAAATGAAACATATTCGGAATTTGTTAAACGAAAACTTGGACCATATTATGAGATGAAAACTTCACTGCTGCATTCTACACTACAGACAAAATGTGTTCCACTACAACCAGACACTGCAGTTATTGATTTTATAGAAAACACGCCGAAACGTGGATACGTAAAATCCGTGGGACTCTATTTCACAAAGTTTTTCTACTCGAAGACTGATGCACTGGGAATGTTTGGGTTCGGCCAAATGCATGTGTTATCAAAAGAACACGCTCACATACTAATCAAATACGCTAGAAATGACGATAAACAAAAATATGGAGCTCTACTCGACGTTGGAGCCGGGTGTGGTACAATACCTGACACATTACGACCATTGTTTAATCAAATAATCACTACAGAGATGTCACCATCTATGGCGACTGCACTAAGAGAACGTGGTTACATTTGCCGACAAGTAGAAGATCCTTCTCTCGATGAAAAGATCATGGCTACCAAGTTTGATGTGATTACATGTTTTAATGTCATGGATCGGTGTTCTAAACCTATTTCCATGTTACAATCTATGCGAAAGATTCTAGAAAATAGTGGACCTGATGCTATACTGATAATAGCTGTTGTGTTTCCATTTTCACCATATGTAGAAGATGGTACAGGTACAAGAGAGCCAGAAGAAAAGATTGATTTAAAGTTGGGGCATAGACCGTCATGGGAAGCTTCGGTAAATGCTTTCAAAGAACGTGTGTTAGATAACGTTGGACTGACAGTTCGTGCTGTATCAAAAGTACCGTATGTGAGTGAAGGAGATTATAACAAGGACTGGTACACGATAACTGATGCAATTTTTGTATTATCACAGTGACCAAACAAGTTAGATAAAAACAGCGTTTCCACGTTTTTTTATCACGTCAATTTTGCTAATACGCAACTCTATGATCACATACTCTTTCTCATGAAGATACTCTTGCCATGTCAGAAAAACTTCCAATGTGGGATGTGGTAATATATTTCCATGTTTTGTGTTTAGCATGAAAACCTTGTCTTCGCAGTAGGTATAGCAAATAGGTTTCAAGACAGCTTGTCCCACTAGAATCAAATTGTATTCATGAGCTGTATTGGTCGTATTGTACAGAGTATGAAAGAAACACCATCCACAAGGGCCTTGTTTCAAACCGAACTGTCTTTGATAATTAGAGTATGACGATTCTTACATGCTGAATACTGAGTTAATGGGAACTGTTGGGAATATAATCTCGTCACAGTGTTCAATTTCTCGCTTAAATACTTTCATTGTATATGCTTTCCCGTTCATCAAGTTTCCATCGTCTAGCGAAATTAGTTCGTCCTCATTCGCTGCCATTTTAATTCTCTTCTTCATAACGCTAGGCACTACAGCGCCTTCGGTGAAATCATCTTGTGTATAATTTATAGAACTATTACTACCTAACTGTATCAGCGGTGTATTCTCTTCACTCGACTTAGCTCTCTGTGCTAGAAACATGAGTCAACTCAATTGCAGTTCAATTTATTTACAGTAAGCAGTTGTTATTTTAGCTGAAAAGCTTGCGACATGCCTTCATAGGGACCTCTCTTGGACCGATAATAAGTGTCTTTTCGTGCCACTAGTTTTAGAGGCGTAGATGGATTGGATTTGTTTTCCAATTTTCTAATATCGTGTTCGTCAAAGCCTTCAACAAATATAAAGTGATTAGTTTTTTCACTAGATGTTCCATATGTTTCATTTCTATTCGTATTGAAATTTTCACTAGATATTCTCTTGTCTGGTGATTTGAAGTAATCAGGTTCTGATAGCGAGGACATCGAGACTTGCTGTTCTGATGTTATAGGCAATGGAGACAAAAAAGTTATTTGACCAGTTTTTTGAGATATACATATCCTGGTAGGTGGCTGATGATCATTTACGTAATTCCCTTCCTGCACTACTGATCTGTAAGCTCCACTGTCAAGCTCTGAGCTCGTTCTGTTGCTCTGTCTTTTCATTATTCGCTGGCCGCTGGTTTTTGTTGCAATTAGACACTTCTTCTATTGCTAGAAGCTTCTACAGATGTTGGATATGTTTGCTATGCTGGTACTTTCTTGTATGTACCCGTCAAAGAAAATAACCAGGATTTTCCCACACCTACTTCCTATGGATCAAATCTATACAAACAGATTTTTGCCATTATCTACAGCGGCTGCGAACATCTCTATTTCCGCTGGCTACAGTTTACTTGTACATGGATAGCAGTCGCAATTACAACATGATTAGATCGTAATCAAATGAGTGGATACGTATAGTTCTAACAAGAACAGAAAACCTGATGCAACACAAGGTGAATGCAGTTGTAAAGAAAATATTTAGATGTCAGACACGGAAGCAAGCGAAGAGGATAGTGATGTTGAGGTAGATGTAGAAAATATGTACTACACAGCGAAGGCAGACGCTCACGAAAATAGAATCGACGACGCAATAGAAGGACTTGAAACTATTCTTTTAATAGAAGACGGCACGGATACGAAATACACTTTTAAAAGCCTACTACACCTCGTTAAATATTTATACAGACTTGACAGACTCGATGACATGCTCACACGATATAATCAGTTACTCGAATGCATAAACGGTGATGTAAGGCACAGTACCGCCGAGAGGGCAATAGAAAAAATATTTTTGCATATGAAAAGACAAAAAAATAAGACAATAGTACGTAATACCGAACACATTCCAGTATTAGAACACGTATTCGATATAACGCTACAAACGCTAAAAGACATGAAGAAAGAGAAGTTATGGTACAGGTTCGCGATGGATGCCGCCAAGTATTTTCTTGAAACTAGACAATTTACTCGTGTATCGATACTCACAGACGAGTTACATTCTAGAACTACTGAAACAGAGCGAGATATTAACGTAGTTGCGATACAGATACAAATGTACTCTATATTAGAGAACGACACAAAGTTGAAAGAATTACGCGGTTTGATTTGGGCCCATCGAAACAGCACACAACTAAAACATTTATTCGCTATTATTCGGGAATGTTTAGGCAAAATGTATACCAGACAACGAAAATATGAAAAAGCGTTAAAAGAGTTTGACCACGCTCGAGATATGAACATTGAAATTGGCAATACCAAGGAAGGGAATCGATGCCTACGGTATCACTTGCTTGTGATCATGCTAAATGGACACCCAAGCGAACACAATGTTTTAATATTGGAGCGAACTTCTACGCGTCAGAAACTCAACGATGACAAGTATTTTGTTTTCTTGAAGTTACTGCGAAATGTGTATGAAACTAATTATAACGGATTCATGAGGAATCTTAAAGTCCATGATGTGATTCTAAAAGACTCATTTGTTTGTAGTGGAATACTCGCACTTGTGCGGAGAATGAAAGATTACTCAATCAAGAAAGACTATTTTACAGATGTAACTATTAAACATTGATTCGCTCTAGTTCCTCGCAAATGTCAACAAATGTTGGTCTCTTTGTTTCATCTTCATCCCAACATTGTCGCATCATTTCAAAATAGTCATATTCTTGTTCCGAGTATCGGTATTCAATACTATCCGGTATCTTTGGTCTCTTTCCCTCTTGCGTAATAGCAATTGCCAAATTGAACTGGTTTCCAAAATCTTGCTCATGTTCATTCAAGTATGCCTCTGTTTCCAAAAACAATTCATACATGATAATTCCAAAACTATACACGTCACACTTTACACCATAGGATTTATGCCGTAGTACTTCTGGACTCATGTAGGTCAGTGTACCTACATTGCCAGTCATGGTATTCGTAGCGATTGTCTTCGCTGCTCCAAAGTCGCATACTTTTGCTCCTTGGTTATTCTTGTCTAGTAAAATGTTACTTGGTTTCAAGTCACGATGAATGATCGGTGGATTAAGAGAGTGCAAGTAGATCATTCCACCTACGACTTGTAACAACAAATCAAGTTTCTTTTTGAATGATATGACACGGTGTTTGATCTTGTCAGATTTTTTCTTTTGGTGAATAAGTGCGTGTAAACTACCAGCCATCAACTCGGTAACAATATACTTGTAATCTTCTTGTAAACATACTCCCATAAATAAAATAATATTCTAACGAGTTAGTCACCAAATAAAAACGTACTGGATGCCGAAGTGATTTGAGTATTTTCACTTCACTTTCAAACTCTCCTCGACTATCGTTGATTTTTAGTTTCTTGATTGCAACAGGTATCTTGCGCTTGTACATGCCTTGGAATACAATACCAAATGTACCTTCAGAAATACGTTTCTCAAACTCGATATCATTATGGTCGATAATCCATTCATCTATAATTGTAGACTCTAGATCAGTATCTACCAGTCGTTCATTTAGTAGATTTTGTAATTCTATCTCTTGTGATCGTTGTTTGTTTCTTCTTTTCATGTACAAACATACAAATGGGAAAATAACTAGTACTGCGATGATAATGACTGATGATGTGATGCCGATTGCCAAACCAACAGTGAGATCGAATTGGTCTTTGATGACAATGGTACAGCTTTCGCCTCTGTATCCGGAAATACATGATTCACAGTAATCTCCTGCTGTTTTTGCAGCACATTCGCAGACTTCAGGTTTTGTACATTTTCCTCTATTGTTACAGACACCTGTTTGGTTACTATGTAAACCATCTCATTGTTAGTAGTTACCTATAAAACTTACTACATATTGGAAACTCACACTCTGGACCAGTATACCCTGCAGAGCATTCACACTTGTTTGGTGTAATGCATGTTCCATGACCACTACACGCTAAAGAACCTGATTTTGTAAAGCATACAGCTAGTTCACAGTTGAGTCCTTCGTAGACACCCTTTTGACACTCACATCGATTAATATCTACGCATTTCCCTCTGCCTGTACATACATTCGGACTATCTTTTTCAATACCACCACAGTTGAAGTCCTCACAGTATTGACCATAGTAACCACCTGTACACGAACACTTGTTATATGATATACATATTCCACGCATGTTACATCCAGAATCTCCTTTGAAAGTACAACCTAATGGATCCAAGAACTCGACACGTTGACGAGTAACGTTTCCACATGTCCATAGTTCACAGTTTTGTCCAAAGTACCCATTGTTACAGTCACAAAAGTTGGGATTTACACACTTTCCGTTGCCGGAGCATACTGTACTGTTTTTGTCGCTAATGCCGTTGCAGGTAAAGTACTGACAATTATCACCGCTTTGAAGATGTTTTTGTTTGCAGTCACATTTATCAGGCCCGACACATTGGTTCATGTTGCATACATCAAACGCCTTGTAATGCTTGTTGAAGCAATAGAAATCTTCGCATTCTTTACCAGAGTAGCCTTGATCGCAAATGCACGTATTGTTGAGTGAGCATATTCCATGTCCACTACAAACTGATGGGTTCAGACCAATCACACTGGAACATGTTCCATATTTACACATGCTATCTACTTGTTTCCCAAACAGTTCCACGCAATCAATTATGTCGCTGCTGTTGGTATAGTGGGGAACGTTCAAGTAAGGGTTGATCGTGTACGTATTGTTCATTGAGATGAGATCATTAATCATAGGAAGATATGTTGTTCCCCAGAAATTGTAACGTATGTCACTGGGAATGTCAGAGACTATGTACTTGTCCATTTTTGACACAAACATTGTGTTGTATGTCCACTCCAATCTTGGAACACCATTGGAAGTGCTTGTAGTTACTTGGACTAGATACTTGATACCTTCATTATTCTCAAATATGTTCTTCTGCCCGATTATCGTTGTCTCCGGCGAATCAATAGCAATAACACTACCAAGGTAGCCAGAGGTATGAAGAAATCGTCCAAAGATAAAGTGATTATACTCTATAAGACAATAACGTGTGACGTATCGCAATGACAGTGCCACAGGAACAATAAGTTCTGAAAAAAAGTTTCCAATTACACGTACATCATCTCCTTCCAGCACCACATGTTCAAAATAATTCTGCGGAGGAAAAGAATGCGGATCAAAGCCAAAATGGTTCGAGTTCAGCATGATGGTATCAGATTTTGCATCTATAGATACAAAATTTGATGTGAATACGCAATTATAGGCACTTAAACTCTTGCCACTGTAAAACAAACCCACACTAATTTCCTCTGTTGCGGCATGTTCAATACTGATATCTACGAATTCCATATTCAATGAACCTTGATGAGAAATGTGCACTCCAGAGTTACCAGAGATTGCAGTGTTCAACATTGTTATCTCTGTTGGTTGTGTGCTACTGATGTAAATTGTTTTACCAAGAGCAGAAGTAGAGTATATTCGCAGATTCTCAAAGTGTATTTTTTCTACGTTTAGCGAGTCTACTACAATAATTTGTTTTCTGCTACTGGCTTCTGCATATATTTCAACATTGGAGAGACTGATGTTTTTCAGTGTTCCGGCAAAAGTGATCATTGGATATGTCGATGCAGCATCCGAGGTAGATTGCAAAGTAACAGGGTTCATAACGTTTCCATTGAGTTGTAGATTGTAGTTTCCAAGTAAAGTCATCCCACAAACTAGCACAGTGATTCTACTTTTCGGTAGTGCTGTGAATGACGTATTATTGACGATAATGCCATAAGGAAAATCACCAAAACCATTCACGACTATATCGCTTACGAGTGGATCGTAGTAGGTACCATTGCTGAGCTCACTGTCAAAGCGTCGATCTTTTAAATATGGCAACGTTCGTATTGGCGCACACGAGTCTTTTTTGATGCTATCTATTGGTTCAATACGGCGCTGCGTATTTCCCCAATAGTTGTATCGTACATCGACAATATTAGGTGACGCTGTATTGTTAGAAAGCTAAATAAATGTTACGTGTAGGTATGATTTGTATGGTGTATAGTAAATTCAAACTATCGAACAGATTGTACTTGATGGTTGACCGTACGTTTTCGGCTATGGTTATCAGCGCAGCCAGACCAGAACACCATTCAAAGATGTTGTACTGTATATCAGATTCGATTCCTGCTACGTTTAACCATTCTTGGGAGTTAATATTACTCAGCGTGTTGTTTTTCATAGTGAACGAAATTGTACCAGCGGTGACAAACTTGAAAAGCGATATAAAATTCTTGAAGACTGCATCTTGTACTCTATTTCCGGAAAAATTGACGGTGCCGTTGTTGAACAAGTTGATTTGTAGAAATTGCAAGTTTGTTTCGAACAAATTGCTTGCTACGTTGTTGGTAAAAGTCAAAGTTTGTACTTTGTCGGTTGAGAATATGTATCCGCCTTGGAGACTGAAAATGTTGGTAAAAGTATTTTGAGACATGACAACGGTGTTGCACGTAGTCGATAAAACTCGGCCTGTTTCTGTGACTACGTTATTTGTATAGCTGAGAGTACATGTTAAGCTATCACCAATCAAAATAGGTCCCCTAATTTAATGTTAGCAATGTGAATAGACTTACGTTGTATACCCAGAGAATTCATTTGAGTCAATATTTGTAACACGGGCAGATGAGTATATGTGTCTGCTAGAGATATCTTTTTTGATTAGTTTGTTGTCGATATCGTACCTGGTGTAAATTTACAGCCTATTATATTTAGGTATGTAGTTGTGGAGTAAAGTAATTGTTTGCGCTTCACGGATCCAGATATTGTGACGTTTTTTAGCGTCACTGTAACTCCTATATACCGCTGTCGTTCTTCAGCAGAGATGATGGCGCGTTGTCCTCCATCCGTTCCTGCATCAACAAAAGATATTCCACGTAGTGTTACTTCTCCACCTGGCGCTGATGTTGGGGATAAATTGAGGAGTTGTATTCCTGCCCAACGACAATAAATTATCTCTTTACTCGATGTAAAGATAATTGGAGTTTGCGAAGTGCCGTTTGTTATGATGTTGGCGTCGTCGATTATCAGAGAAGAGTCGCACGCAAATTCCACCGTCACGCCACCGTGTATTGTGAGTGTTGAATTTGGTGTGAGTATAATTGAATTTTTAACTTGATACGGTGAACCTGCTGTTGTCCACGTATCGTTTGTTCCTAGAGAATAAATTATAGTGGCTGCATTAACGCCAACCATGGTAAGAAACAAGAACAATGCCACATGCCAAACTTTCGTCATCTAGTTTGCGTTGACATTGACACATGCAAATTGGAACTTGTCTAATCGCTCACGTATTTGGCATTACTCGTTGTCCATAGAGACTTAAATACAGCTTGGTAGAATCACAAGTTTATAATAGAGCTTCCAATGTTTCACAAATCTCTACAAATGTTGGTCTATTGGTTGCATCCTCGCTCCAACATCGTCTCATAATATCAAAATAAGTTTCTTCTTGCTCTGTATATTTATATTCGATACTATCTGGTATAGTTGGTCGTTTTCCATCTTGCGTGATCGCAATAGCAAGGTTAAACAAGTTTCCATATTCTTTTTCAAACTCGTTCGAGTATGCATCTATTTCAAAGAACACCTCATACATGATAATTCCAAAACTGTACACGTCACATTTTTCGCCATACGATTTGTGACGAATAACTTCTGGACTCATGTATGTAAGTGTTCCTACATTTCCGGTCATTGTCTTCTGTTGAGCTATCGTCGTTGATGATCCAAAGTCACACACTTTAGCATTTTGATTGTTCTTGTCAAGTAAAATGTTACTTGGTTTCAAATCACGATGTATAATTTGTGGTGAGAGAGAGTGTAAGTAGATCATTCCTCCAACGACTTGTAACAATATATCTATCTTTTGATTGAACGAAATGACTCGATGTTTGATCTTGTTTGATTTTGTTTTCACGCGCATCAACGATTGTAAGTTACCAGCCATTAACTCTGTGACAATGTACTTGTATTCCTCTTGTATGCACACTCCCATGAATAAAATGATATTCTAAATTGTTAGTTGCCAACTGTTAGCGTACCGGATGCCGTAGAGACTTGAGAATTCGCACTTCACTTTCAAACTCTCCTTGACTATCGTTAATTTTGAGTTTCTTAATCGCTACTGGTATCTTTCGTTTATACATACCCTTGAACACTACACCAAAAGTACCTTCGGAAATACGTTCTTCAAACTCTAAATCATCACGATCAATAATCCACTCTTCATGACTATTTTCGTCCACATCTGAAACAAGTCGTTCATTCAACAATAATTTGAGTTCAATTTCTTGTGACTGTTGCTTCCTTCGTTTTCGTAAGTATAGCACTACAAATGGCAAAACGATGAGTCCTGAAAGCATGCAAATCAGTGAACAGATACCAATCGTCAAACCAATTGCTAAATCTCGATCAAATACACTCTCAAAGTCATTACATTCTATACCTGTTTGTCCTCGAACACAAGTTTCGCAGTATTGACCGAGTGAGTTCAAATTACACTGGCACACTTCTGGTTTGATGCATGTACCGCGGTTATTGCACACTCCTGTTTGATTTTTATGTAGTCCATCTATGTATGGTTAGTTTTATGCAAATACTTACTGCATTGTGGTAGATCACATTTTTCTCCAGTATAGCCAACGTAACATCTACAATTATCAGGAGAGACGCATGCTCCATTTCCATTACATGCGGAGGTACCATAGTTTGAGAAGCAAACCGGCTGATCACAGTTGCTTCCAGAGTAGCGTGGATCGGTACACTTGCAAGTATCTTTTGCAGTACATATACCTCTTGCAGAGCATACGTTCGAACTATCATACTTGTGCCCAAAACACATATGGAACTCGCAGAACTGACCATAGAACCCACTAACAGTACAGTTACATTGATCATAGCTAACACATGCACCTCGTAGATTGCAACCATAATCTCCTCTAAACGTACAACCATCAGGACAACCTTCTGTACGAATTCTGGTGCTATTTCCACACGACCATGTATCACAGTTTTGACCACTATATCCCGTGTTGCATTCGCAATAGTTTACAGAAGTACACCTTCCATTTCCAGAACACACTGAAGCGTTTCTTCCACTGATACCATTACATGAAAAGATCTCACAATTTGAGCCATTCTGTAGTGGTTTACATTCACATGTATCCGGTGCTACACAGGTACCATACGTACACACTTTTGAATCATAACGTGACATGTTAAAGCATGAAAACTGATCACACCGATCACCATAGTACCCAGCGTCACAGAGGCAAGTACCATTCATGTTACACATACCATGTCCACTACACACTTGTGTTTCCAAACCAGTATAGCTGTAGCATGTCCCAAATCCACAAGTACTATTGACTTGCCTTCCATACATTGCGACACAGTCTGTTGCGTTTTCTGTACTGATATGAGCTGCAACATTCAAGAAAGGGTTGATCTCATAGGATCGGATGGAATTTCGAGTGACTAGATATGGAATGCTAGCTTTCCCCCAAAAATTGTAGCGTACATCACTTGGTACAGCTGAGGTGACCTCCCTAAATGTGTCAGGATTATCCATAGTGTTGTACTGCCATTCTAGTTTGGCTAGTGATGAATTGGATCGTGTAGAAACTACTCGTAATACACTCTCAGCTGCGTTGTTACGCAAAGTGTTGTTATAGCCGAATATAGTGAATAAACTATCAATTGTAATGATGCTACTATCGGCAGTGGAACCTTGGTTTGAAAGAAACAAATTGCGTTGAAGAAAAGCAATACGATTGCCTTCAGTGGCGCGTACCTTCAACACACATGGTGTAGTCAAATCTTGGAAAACGTTGTCTATAATTTGGGCATTGCCAATTAATGTTACTGTTGCAACGGGTACAGTACTCCCAAGTAGGTTACCTTGGTTCTTTTGAAAAGTATTACCGACAAGTATACTTACACTCGATGATTGTGCTTGTATTGCTCCATAGTCTGTGCTAAACGAACTTCCTCGTATCGTGAGGTTACTTCCAATATAATCAAGTACAACACTAGTGGTTCCGTCTTTGATCACGTTATGACGTACTTTGCAATTCTCCATTAGAAACGTTCCAGGATGAACAATCGATATTTTGGAGTTACCTGAAAACGAACAGTCAGAGAACACGATGGTACTAGTAGAGTAAGAATCAGTTAACTTGACAAAGTGTCCCAATTTTTGACTGAATGTTGCTATGGTGATACTCTTCCAGTAGATGTTAGTGAAATCACTCCATAGATTGTAGTTTCCAAATCCAATTACAGTCTGGCGACTACTTGTATCTAGCACAATATCAATGTACGACAAGTTATAATTGGAATTTCCAAAACCATTATAATTCAATATTGGATAATCCGTTGATACCCGAGAGGTGATAACGATCCTTTTTTTTGGAGTTCCATCCGCAGTAAAGTTGAAAAATCCATGCAATTCAATACCGCACTCTTGCAAAACAATAACAGATCCAGGTAGTATCGTTAATGACGATTGATAGACAAGTAGTCCAAATGGAGCATAGACAGCGTTCATAATTACAGTATCGGAAACAACTTGATCGATGTATCCATTATACACTAGTTCACTAGTTATATTATTGTCTTTCAAATAAGGTAACGTCCGTATCGGCATACAACCTTTTCTTAAAATTCGAGTGGCAGGATTTTGATTCGTACCCCAATAGTTGTATCTTAGGTCAATAAAATTTGGGCGCAGATATTCACCTACAATTGTTAGAGTAGAATTTAACTCGTACCTGTTGCTTGTATAAAGATATCGTGCATCAATGCAGTGTTTGAAAATATATTGTAGCTAATTACGACTTTTGATGTGTCTGGCACGCTAATGAAAACCGGATTATTTACATCAGAGTAGTAGTTGTTTAAGAATTTGTTGTACTGAATGTCAACATTAACTGATGCAAGGATCATCCACGATAGAGCAAATGATCTATCGATCAAGTTGTTTCGCATGTATAATGTGTCAATGCCTATGGTATCTCTCCGTATTTGAAGAAATGATATGAAGTAACTCGAGCGAATGGTGTTTCCAGTAAGGTTCAACGTTGCTGGTTGTTCTGCATAATTTAGCAAGAACTGAGTAGAAGGGTCATGACAACTTTCGATAGTGTTATCAACAAACTCAATGTACTGAGCGCGTAGGTGAAACAACCATAAGTTATTAAATGGTGATGTGTAACCTAGAACTTGAGTTTCTTTGATTGTATTGTTTGCGATTAGAACAGTTCCACAATTTGTTTCCAACACGTTGCCCATAAACGAGAATGAATTGTCTTTGAATCTGATGTTGCACGAACTTGATCCGAGAAACACTCCATACCTAACTGTTAGTTGTTATGTGGTAGCCGTACAAAGAATTGGAGCATGTGTTCCCCTCAAAAATCATTTCTCTAGCTTCTGCGATTAATATTTTATTCGCGATATCTGTATTGTGAGAGTTGTGAAGTGAGTTGTACCTGGAGTAAAGATGCAGTTTTGAATTTTCAAAATAGTAACGTAGGCGGTCACAAGAGTTACTTTGCGAGCAACGTTTTGCGAAATTATGATGTCTTGTAGTGTTAACGTTATGTTACCTTCATTTTTGTGAACAGTTATAATAGCCAGTTGTCCTACACCCACGTGGGCGAATTCAATGCCGCGTAGTGCTATCTCTCCGTTAGGTGTTGATGTCTGGGATATGTTCATAAATCGTAGTCCTGCCCAACGACAACTTGTTGTTTCTCTACTCGATGTAAATATAATTGGAGTTTGCGAAGTGCCGTTTGTTATGATGTTGGCGTCGTCGATTATCAGAGAAGAGTCACATGCAAATTCCACCGTCACACCACCATGAATTGTGAGTGTTGAATTTGGTGTGAGTGTAATCGAATTTTTAACTTGATACGGTGAACCTGCTGTTGTCCACGTATCGTTTGTTCCTAGAGAATAAATTATTGTCGCCGCTTGCACAAAAGTTATATGCAGTACTACGAGACAACAAAGTCTGCCTACCATCTTGTTGGTGCGAAGTGTGACATGCACAACTTGGAAGACAGATAAAATAGAGCGAAAGATAACAGAAGATCCGTTTTAGTTTAGCTGGTACATTTAATGAAGATTTATTCAATCTAGCATCCAAGAACGTTCTTGGCAAGAGCATAGTATCTTTGACGATCTAAAGAAGCATGGAGACCTCCATTAATTGCTTGTGTTACTGCCTTGAAATCACCTGTATCTGACACTTCATTCAAATTTTTGCTGTTCCATAGCCATTGAGCAGCACGGAATCCAACATCAACATTTGAAACCCATTGTGGATTATTAACCAAATCCAAGTTGATCGCTTCACCACACGCTGCATAATTAGCACGTCCAGTCAATTGCAGTGGCCCTCTTCCCTTGTATTTTACACCATCACCAACTTGATCGTTACCCAAATCTTTTCTGCCTTCATAAGCAGATCCTGGTGCAATTTCTTCCCAATATTTGAGTTGACTTGATTCGTGTGCAATTTGTGCAAGGAAAGCTGCCTTTCTCAAACAAGTGTTGATTTTGCCTTCATTTAAAGCAAAGTTAAACTCACTCAAGTACTCAGTGACCTTTTCATGAGTTAATTCTTTCATGATGCTCTTGAGTTGTTTAGCAGTTACTGATGCGTTTGGATCTACTGGTGCTTCAGTTTGTGGAGTATCAGAAGGTTCCGGTTTTGGATTAGAGTTGATGTTAATAGAGTTTCCATTTGCAATAGAGATATCTCCAGTTTTAACACCAATGTTGACTCCATTTCCTTGTTGTGGATCTACTTGGTTTTGTTGACCATTGTTCTTGATTGAGAATTGTGGTCTTGTTCCTGGTGAATTAATGTTAATAGAGTTTCCGTTTCCAATGGAGATATCACCAGTCTTGACACCTACGTTTACACCATTTCCTGGTTGTGGATCGGCTGGATTTTGAGAATCGACAGGTTGGTCGCTGTCTACTGGCCTTTGTGGATCGACTGGTTGTGGTTGTTCTGATCTAGGACTATTGATGTTAATCGAGTTACCATTCCCGAATGAAATATCTCCAATGTTGATATTAACGTTGACTCCATTTCCTTGTTGCGGATTTTTCGGTGCTGGTGGTTGTGGTCCAGGTTGAGGTTGTGGTTCAGGCTGCGATTGTTGATTGCCATTTTGAGGTCCATCTTGATTTCCTCGTATGCCGCCATTGCCATTTTGTTGGCCACCAACAGGTCCATTAATTCGTCCACCGTTGCGAGGCTTTTTTGTTGGCTTACGAGTTGGCTTTCTCGATTGTTTTGGCTTGCGAGTAGGTTTGATGGGTTTGCGTGTTGGCTTGATTGTCTTAATTGGTCTGCGAGTTGGCTTTCTTGACCTGTTTGGCTTTATCGTTGGTTTGCGACTACGTGGTCTCGGTTTGTTTGTTGGTCTGCGAACTGAACCTCCAACTTTTGGTTTTGTATTGTATCTGCGATTAATAGTTTTGCCTACACCTTTGCTTATTGGTTTCAATGCTGGACGACGTACTGGCGTTCTTTGTGATGGTCTTTTAACTGACGCTCTTGGAGCAGGTCGGCGTACAGAAGCTCGTTGTCTTTGAGTAGTTGGTTTTCGCACTGGTTGCGCACGTCGTTGTTCTGTCTCGGTGGCAACGATGAACCCAACGACTGCGGCTATCGTAATGAACAAAAGAATCCTCATTGTTATGGCTGCGAAGTGTTTGGATAAAAGTTTGCGTGTTAATTCATCAACGTCAGAACTTGTCAACATGTCATTCCAAGTCCGCATTCAGTTACTATTTAGGAGTACGCTACAGGTATCTAATCTACAACTTGTGAGCGATCGTTTCTAGCTCTTCGCAGATATCTACAAACGTTGGTCGCAGCGTCTCATCCTCAACCCAACACTGTTTCATAACCTTGAAATAGACTTCTTCTTTTTCTGTATAATTAAACTCAATACTGTCTGGTATCTTTGGTCTTCTGCCTTGAATAATTTCAAACGCCAAATTGAAAAGATTTCCAAAATCTTTTTCATATTCGTTTTGATAAGCATCCATTTCGAAAAAGATTTCAAACATGATGATTCCAAAACTGTATACGTCACACTTTTCTCCGTATGACTTGTGCCGAAGCACTTCTGGACTCATGTAGGTCAATGTACCTACATTTCCAGTCATAGATTTTTGATCAGCAGTTGATTTTGCTGTTCCAAAGTCACAAACTTTCGCTCCTTGGTTGTTCTTGTCTAGTAGAATGTTACTTGGTTTCAAATCACGATGTAGAATCGGAGGTGTTAGAGAGTGCAAATAGATCATTCCTCCAACGACTTGTAACAATATCTCTAGCTTGTGTTTGAACGTCACTACTCGATGTTTGATCTTTTTCGTTTTCGATTTTTGATGAATGAGCGAATGTAAATTATCGGTCATTAGTTCAGTGACAATATACTTGTACTCTTCTTGTATACATACTCCCATGAACAAAATGATATTCTACCAAGTTAGTATATTCACAGATGTTACTTACAGGATGACGAAGCGATTTGAGAATCTTTACTTCACTTTCAAAATCTCCGTGAGTATCACTGATTTTGAGTTTCTTGATGGCAACTGGCATCTTTTTCTTGTACGTACCTTTGAATACAATACCAAACGTACCTTCAGAGATACGCTCCTCAAACTCCAATTCGTCACGATCGATGATCCATTCTTCATGCATGCTCATTTCACCATCTTCAGCAACCAATCTCTCACTCAATAATTGTTTAAGCTCAATTTCTTGCGCTTTTTGTTTTCTTTGCTTTTTACAGTAAAAGACAATGAACGGTAAAGCAATCAGTGTTGTGAGAACCACGAACAATGAAAACACACCAATTGTTACGCCTAATGCAAGATCACGTTCAAACGTTTCTGGTTCTTCGCATTTTTTGCCCTTGAATCCTTTCTTACATTGAGCACAAAATGGTTCTAGTGTATTTGTACTACACAAACAAACGTCTGGCTTTATGCATACACCGCGATCGCTACAAGCTCCAGGTTGTAGACTATGTAAACCATCTATATTGTGAGTTTCGAACTATCAGTACTTACTGCATATTGGTAGTTCACACTCTGATCCAGTGTATCCCTTGTTGCATATACACGTGTTAGATTTTCCACAGTACCCATTACCACACGCATTGGCACCATATTTTCCGTAACAAATAGGGTACTCACAGTTTTTTCCAGTGTGTAGACCTTCTGGACAATTACATTTGTCTGGATCGATGCATTTCCCTACACCTGAGCATACGCTTGAATTATCGTATCGTATGCCATCGCAATTGTAGTTTTCACAATAATCGCCATAGTATCCTTGAGAGCAATTACACTTGTTATAACCTGTACAAATACCATGTTGTGAACATCCATAATCACCTTTGAATGTACATCCGTCAGGACAACCTTCTGTTCGCACTCGCATGATTCCTGCACAAGTCCACATTTCACAATTTATACCCAAGTATCCTTGAGTACAATTACAAACGTTACTAGCGATACACTTGCCATTTCCTGAGCATACAGTTGCATTCTTTTCGTCGATACCATCACACGAGTAGAATTCACAATTTCTTCCATTTTGTAATAGTTTACACTTGCATACATCAGGCGCCAAACATGTACCAAAGTTACATACATTTCCAGCTTTGTGTGAGACATTGAAACATGAGAATTCATCGCAACGTTCTCCATAGTATCCACTGTCGCATAAACAAGTACTATTAACGGTACATACACCATGTCCACTACAAGCAAGTACGTTGTATCCTTGATACGTAAAACACGTTCCAAATTCACAGTTACTGTTGACACGTTTACCATATACAGCAACACAATCAGTAACATTTGTATTGTCCACACCAGGTGGATAGTTCAAATATGGATTGATCATGTACTGACTCATACTGTTACGAGTAGCAACCATCCATACATCACTTGAGCCCCAGTAGTTGTATCGCGCGTCTGTTGGAATGGAAGATGCAATCTCGGTAACACTATAATCATACATAGTGTTGTACTGCCAATCTAAGAAAGGGTTCTCATCTGTTGACCAATCTTCTACCAGTATTACTGGTCTCGCACGATTGCTACGTAATGTATTGTTACGGCCAACAATCCTCGTGAATACACCATGGAAGTTGATCATTGATAGTAAACAATCGTTTCGCTCAAAATGGTTTGCTACTAACTCGCATCGTGTTACAGCGTTGATGATCATGAGTAATAGTGTCTGTCTCATTCCAAGAAACAGGTTGGTTTCCAAGTACGTATCTGGTGCTGTTATGTTAAGAGCAATCATGTCTTTTGTAATCCTAGGTGAATCGTTATCATAGGAAAACCTATTTCCAGAAATAAGTATCCGCTCAGCAACAGCGTTAATAATCGTAAAATCACTTGTAAAATTCGATCTCGAAATAGTGAGGTTCTGTCCAACATATCTTAACGCAGTGTGAACATCTTCGTCACTGTGCGTTGATAGGTACTTATTTCTCTCAAACAGCAACGATCCTTGATGGTTTATGTTGATATAATTGTTACCATAAAATCGGCAACCTCGGATGATCACATGATTAGCAGCAACAGTGTTCATGTATACATGATTTCCTGTGCTGTATATCACTGTGTCAAATAGTATATTTTCCAGAGTCAACGTTGCGGTAGAACCATTTGTAGGTAAAAACTCAATGACTGAAGGTCGCTTTCTAGCAATGATGTCTACATTTGATAATGTTACGCTTTGATCACCCGAATAAGATATCAATGGAAAAACCGAGTCCACGTTTGATTCAATAACAACATTCACTCCATCTCCATTCATGTTCAACGTGTAATTCCCTCTCATCATGATTCCACAGTGATTCAAGGTGATTATGACACCTGGTAAAACAGTAAACGAGGTATCATACACCATGATACCAAATGGAAACGAAGCATCTTCCGAAACTACCGTGTTGTCAACGAGTTGATCGTAATAATTGCCGTCACTGATTGGAGAGTCAAATCGTGGTTCAGTACGATATGGTAAAGTCTTCACTGTTATGCAAGTTTCTCTCTTGATACGATCCAAAGGTAGTTTACCAGCGCCCCAGTGATTGTAACTCAGGTCCAATGGATTATCTTCAGAATACAATACTAAACGTCAAACGAATGAAATAAACATACATGTAGAGTACTCTGTACTAACAGTTGCTATATCGTGTGACATTGTTGGATTATCAAATATATTGTTACTAATGATAGCCTCTCCGAGTAACGTAATTTCTGGTACTTGTAATAAAGCAAGGCTGACGCCATCAGTCCCAAATAACCTCAAAAACGAGTTGTACTGTATATCGTACGTAAGTTGCGAAAATTCCATCCATTTTGTTGCTCCTACATCTTCTAGTGTGTTGTTTCTCATGTACAAAAAATCGGTATCATCGATCTCTCCGCGACGAATAAGTAAAAATTGACGTAGCATGCAATTCTTGATCACATTGTTGGTCATGTAAACTTCAGCTCGTGATAACGGTGGTGCCAATACTTGTATCATCGTACTAGTAGAATCTACCATGCGTTCAACTATGTTATCGTTGAATGTTACGTTCTTTGCAACAATTAGTGAAAAGATGGACCCTGAGGACACGATTTTTGAAACTTGCCTAAAATCGAAACGATTCCTAGCAAAATAAATATTTTCACATGTTGCATCGAGCACTCGGTTTGACAATTCAACAAAATTGTCGGTAAAAGTCAATGAACACGTATTGCCAAAAGGAGGTCCTTGATAAGCGTAAAAAACAGTGCTTATATGTTAAAAAAGTGAAAACTAACTAACCTTGCGCCAGAAAAAGTGCTAGACACAATCGTAAAGTTATTAGCAATACGTCCATTAATTATGTAAGCGACTTGATCTATACTGTGAGTAAATGTTATTGGTTTTACCTGGTGTGAACGTGCATCCTACAATGTAGAGGTTTGGGACAAGAACAGTAACAGGAGTTGTTCTCCGCATTATATTTTGTGAAATAGTGATATTTTGTAGCGTAAGAGCAACGCTGTGAGATTCAGTGTCTCTGAGCTCTGCGTGAATAACAGAACCTCCTGGTAGTCCAACATGAGCGAAAATAATTCCACGTAGTGATAGTTCTCCACCTGGCGCAGAAGTAGGTGTTAAATTTGTTAACTGTAAACCTGCCCAACGACATGTTACGCTCGCTCTGCTCGATGTGAAAATAATCGGATTTTCCGAAGTGCCATTTGTGACTATATTTGCATCGTTGATAATTAAATAAACGTCACATGCGAATTCAACTACAACGCCAGCGTGTATAGTTAATGTTCTGTTTGGAGCTAGAGTAATCGTATTTTTAACTTGGTACGGCGATCCTTCGATTGTCCATGTGTTGTTTTCTCCTAATGATGTAACGTCAGTGGCAGCATAAACAGTAAGCAGTTGTACGAGCAGCAAAACTGCGACACATGTGTTCATCTACTGTTTGCGTTTGACAGTGGACATCCATCCAATTCGACTTGAAAAAACAAGCACATCAAAATCGTAGCTACGTAGTAGCACATAGTTACGTACGAACAGTTGACTATGAATGCAAAGGATGTTGGAGCAGTACAACCCGATTGAAAAAGTAAAACAACGAAAGAAACTCGTTCATGACCGAATCGGTAAAACGAATACCGTGTCGATGAACACGATCTACTCCAAATTATCAAAGACAACACATTGGACGTACTTTATGTTGACGAAACCGAAGAGCAACCAAACAAACGACAAAGACTCGCAGAAGAGCAACCTCCAATAGAAGCATAAAACAACTCGCCTTTCGACTTTAATGTAGACTATTACGATGAACCATATATCCAGAGAAAAGAATATGGCACCTGTTTTTGCAACCTAGCTACTAAATCAACTTTTCCAAATCTTCACAAATATCTACAAACGTTGGCCGCATGATCTCATCTTCATGCCAGCACCGTTTCATAATTAAAAAGAAATCTTCTTCTTTTTCCGTATAGTTGTACTCTATTGTATCCGGTATCACTGGACGTCTTCCTTGAATAATTTCAAACGCCAAATTAAACAAGTTTCCATACTCTGGTGACTTATCATTATAGTACGCATCCATTTCAAAGAACAATTCGTACATGATAATTCCAAAACTATACACGTCGCATTTTTCACTATACGACTTGTGTCGTAGTACTTCTGGACTCATATAAGTTAACGTTCCAACATTTCCTGTCATTGTCTTTTGCTGAGCGATTGTTTTCGATGATCCGAAATCACAAAGCTTGACGTTTTGGTTGTTCTTGTCTAGTAGAATGTTACTTGGTTTCAAATCACGATGAATGATCGGTGGAGTCAGAGAGTGCAAGTAGATCATTCCACCAACAATTTGTAACAGTATCTCTATCTTTTGCTTGAATGTAACAATTCGATGTTTGATGCTCTTTGATTTTGCTTTTTGGTGAATAAACGTATGAAGGTTATCAGCCATTAGTTCAGTGACAATATACTTGTACTCCTCTTGCATGCATACTCCCATGAACAAAATGATATTCTATAAGAGTTAGCGATTGAAACAACTACTTACCGGATGCCTCAAAGATTTTAGAATTTTAACTTCGCTTTCAAACTCGCCTCGATCATCTTCTATTTTAAGTTTCTTGATTGCAATAGGCATTTTTCGTTTGTACATTCCCTTGAACACGATACCAAACGCACCTTCAGAAATACGTTCCTCGAACGCTATATCATCACGATCAATGATCCACTCTTCATTTACTGAACCTTCTCCTTCTTCAGCAACCAATCTCTCACTCAATAATAATTTAAGTTCAATCTCTTGCGCTTGCTGCTTTCTTCTCTTTTTGCAGTACAATACAATAAAAGGCACAGCCACAAGAGTCGCAAGGATTGCGAAGAATGATGATATGCCTACTGTGACACCAATTGCAACATCAATGTCGAAACTGTCTTTGGTATCTTCAGAGCATGTTTTGCCGGAATGTCCTGGTTTACAAATTTCGCAAAACTGTCCTTCTGCTGTTGGATTGCATAAACAGTAATCAGGTTTTATACAAGTACCACGATCATTGCATACTCCAGACTGGTTACTGTTCAATCCGTTACATATTGGTAAATCACACTCTACTCCAGTGTAACCAACGTTACATTTGCACAAGTCAGGAGAAACACACTTTCCGTTACCACATGCATTGGCACCAGTCTTTGAGAAACACTCTACCAAACTACAGTCAGGTCCTGAATATTTTTCTTTGCATTGACATATACCCACGTCTTTGCATACTCCGAATCCAGAACATACGTTTGGACTGTCGTAACGCTCTCCGAAACAGTTGTAGTACTCGCAGGTAGATCCATAGTAGCCAAACCTGCAAGAACATGTGTTATAGCCTATACATGTTCCTCTATTAGAACATCCTTTATCACCAACAAACAGACACCCGTCTGGACATCCATCTGTCCTTACTCTGGTGATATTGTTGCACGTCCACATATCACAATTCATGCCATAGTACCCATTTGTACAGTTACAAACATTACTGGCTACGCATCTTCCATTTCCAGAGCAAACAGTAGAGTTACTCTCAACGATACCATCACACGAGTAGTATTGACAATTGTTTCCGCTTTGCAATAGTTTGCACTCACATTTGTCTGGAGAAACACATATACCGTGGTTACATACACCAGATGCAGTAGACGACTTGTTAAAGCAGGAAAACTCTGTACAACGAGGACCATAGTATCCTCTCTCACAAGTACACGTTCCATTCAAATTGCAAGTGCCATGCCCGCCACATGCTTCCGTTAAGAAGCCGTTCAAATAGTTACATATACCAAACCTGCAGTTACTGTCTACTCGATTACCGTATATAGCAACACAGTCAGTAGTTTGTACACCAGGAACCCATGGCGCGTCATTTAGAAATGGATTGATTGTATAGCTCAAAATCTGTACACCGAGTGATATATTCCTGAGGTCATTGGTTCCCCAGTAATTGTACCTCACATCAGACGGTATAGTCGAAACAATCTCTTTCATAACAGAGTTATTCCGAAATGCATTGTACGTCCAATCTAGAAACGCTACTGAGTTATCAGATTCTAGTACTGTCATCGAAACATCAACATTATTGTTCTCTATAGTATTGTTACGACCAACGATTCTTGTGCTTGGTGAAATGATTTCTATCATGGAACTGATCCAATTATTTGATCCACTAAAATAGTTGGAATACAAGTCACAACGCCTAGTAGGGCTCTCTATCCGAAGAATGATTTCAGTATCTAGATCGATAAACGAGTTTTGAAACAAGTAAATTTCACTCGCTATTACTCTCACGGTGAAAATATCTCTCTTGACATGCAGTGACCTTACATCTGTTACAAAGCTATTTCCTAGTAGAAACACAGAATCTGCTTTGATTTCCAAAGCTATACTGTTTGTGATAATCGTTGATCCTGATATAGTAAGATTTGCTCCTGTATAACTGAGTGCAACAGCTGCCGTTTCAGTGATATGTTCCATGATCATCTTGGATCGATCAATCAGTAGTGATCCTTGATGTGTTATACTAATCGCAGAATTGCCACTAAAGACAGTTCCACGTATAGTAATCGTGGTATTAGCCTGCGTATTCAAATAGATACTATGTCCCATGTTATCTTTTCGCGTGTTGAGATACATCTCCTCAAAGTGATAAGAGCTATCCAAAGTTGTATTCAACTCGATCATTCTTGATCGTTTTCCTAGAGACAACAGATCTACATACTCTAATCGCAATGGACCTGTAGCCGATATAAGTGGAATCTCTACTGTTGCATCCATATACGACCGAATCTTGATACGGTGTGTAGCGTTTCCAATAGCGTTAAAAGTAAAGTTGCCTCTCAACGTGATTCCACACTCTGATACATCAACTGTAGTTCCTGGTAAGATAGTAAATGATGTATCGTATACTACGATTCCAAAAGGAAAAAAAACACTTTCTGAAACAACAGCGTTTGGAACTTGTGGATCATTATACCCTTCGTAACCTAGCTCACTGTCAAACGATGGTGATGTAAGATACGGCAAAGTGATAATTGGAATACACGATGCTCTATACAGATGTTCCATTGCTGTGTCTTGTCCCCAGTAATTGTATCTCAAGTCCAATGGATTTTTGATGGCATACGTCACTACTTTGTTAGTGTGATAAAACTATCATACCTATAGAGTATCCGTTCGGTACCATCTCTACAACATACTTTACACCTAGACTCTCAAATATATTGTAGTTAAGAATAGCTACTCCATGTTCACTAGTTTCTGAAACACGAAACAGAGATGCGTCAGCCCTGAATGATATAGGTTCAATAAAGCGGTTGTATTGTATGTCAATCGATGCTTTTGAAAAATCCATCCACTTTTGTGACGCCACTCGTTTAATAGTGTTGTTCCTCATGTATATGTAATCTGTCGTGGTATCATCGGTATGTATCATTTTAATGAACTCTTCAAAATTTCCATCACGTATCACGTTCCCTGTAAAGTACAAATCTAAACGATACTCAATGTTAAAACTCATAAACAGTGCGGATGGATTTAGAACGTTTGTGATTGTGTTGTTGTGGAAATTGACTATTCTTGCCAACGAAAGCGTAAACATGTTATATTCTGCTGTATTATATCCAACAAACGATGCTTGGTTTAGTTTGTTTCCAGTGACTGTAACATTTTGACAAATGGTGGATAACGCAGTACCACAGTTTTCGAGTATGTTATCGGACATGTGAACGCTACAAACTTGAGCACTCATTATGGTCAGTACATATCTAAATGATTAGAAAACGACATGAAACTAACGCTGCTCCTGAAAAAGTACTTGTGGCAATCTCTGTATGCACTGCTCTAGAAACCACCATTCTTTGAATATTGTCTGTTGGTGAGCACAAAATTAGAACAACATACCTGGAGTGATAGTACATCCGATAATATTTAGTCTTGTTACTGTCGCGAGTATTAGTGTTTTGCGCGCAATATTTTGCGAAATAGATATGTTTCGTAGTGTCAGTATCACAGGAGCTTCTGCACTAGGTGTCTGCTTCGTATCCGCGAATATAACGTATGGAAAAGAAACACTTCCAATATGCGCAAAAACAATTCCAGATAAAATTACTTCTCCACCTGGTGATGACGAGGGTGTTAAATTAATTAACGATAATCCTGCCCAGCGACACGATACTGTCTCACGACTAGATGTGAAAATAATTGGCGTTTGTGAGGTTCCATTCGTAACTAAGTTTGCGTCGTTGATAACTAGTCGTACTTCACATCCAAACTCTACAACGACACCAGCATGTATCGTAAGCGTACTGTTTGGTGAAAGAGTTATCGTATTTCTAACTTGGTAAGGTGAACCTGCGACTGTCCAAGTCTGATTCGCACCCAATGTTGTTATCTCAGTGGCTGGCTGCACGAAGTAGAACAGATGCAACAGTAGAAACACAATCAAACATCTGAGCATGGATTGTTTGAAAAATATGAGACAACTGACATTCGCGTGTTATTAAATCGCGACAGGTAGCAAAAGCTCAGCAAAGCAATGCCACCACTAGTTGTATTTTTTTAATACGTCACACAACTCTTCTGAGTGAGCTAATTTAAAATGCTTGCTTTCAAATCTGCAAATGATCTTCTAATAAAGTGCGTGAAGATTTATGAGACGTACTGTACAACAGAATCGCGTCGTTATAACCAAAGCCATATATTAAAGAATATCCAAAAAGATTGCATGACAACTCCAAAAAGAGTCACATACTGTACAAGTGGCAAATTGCCAACAATAGGTCTAACATGTCCTCCCTTGCAACCATGACTGCGTAACCATGTTCTTTCGTCATTACTACCGTTGGTCAACTTTCATCCCATAACAAAAACACCAGCAAACTCAAAACGATGAACACAGTAGATAATTAGTCAATCAACATTTTTATGATGACAACCTATGTTGTGCGGAAGAGCCGTATGAAGTTCTACTGTGTGAGTGTCTCGGCGCTCACATGCATCACGTCTGTGGTGGGGACCCGTGTAACGCTGTGGGAAGACCGAAAATCTTTCTGCTTGTTGCCAGTGTCCTGTAATGATTTGTCACAATTAACAAACACTGATAAAACTTTTGTACATTTTGATTATTAGCGTAAATGTTGAATAATGCTTCGCTGTGGAGCAAAAAGTAATGCTCAGGATAGAAGAATAATTGAGAACGTCAGAGTTTTTGTCAGCACTTTACCATGCAGACGGGGAAAGATGTTATCGTCATTGCCAACGTTTTTCAAACGTAATCTGC